>ENA-ORPK01000004-ORPK01000004.1-human-gut-metagenome-genome-assembly--contig:-NODE-4-length-250670-cov-33.212617_pt1 | contig 250670 bp, 225 predicted proteins | sample MGYA00242139_ERZ509068 | MGnify/ENA primary metagenome ERZ509068 (study PRJEB26280, sample SAMEA2338687) | human gut metagenome | biome: human gut; feature: human-associated habitat; material: faeces...
AAGCTCTTTGAACGAGTCAAGCTCAAAGCCGTTGTTGGTGAAAGTTTGTGTCATCTCGTGTGTGTTTAGTGGTTTCATTTTTTATCCTTGTTAAAACTGCTTAGTAAAAGCTGAATTTGAGGTTTTAAATCCGCTGGCGTGAGGCGTTGTGCTTGGTTGTGGCTGCCGACTTTCTTGCAGGTTTGCCAAATTTCTTGGTAGTCCTCTGGCATTTTGGCGTTGGTGATCTCTTTGGCGAGGTTTGCCAAAGTGCCGTTGTCTAAAACCCGCACGATCAACCCTTTTTGCTCCTCATCAAGCCCAAAATGCGGCGGTAGATGTAGAATTTTGTTTCTTGCTGTTTGCACTTTTTGGTTAGAGGATTTTTCTGCCGTTAAGCCCACCTCAAAAAGCGTCTGGTTGCTCTCTTGAAACTGCCCTTGCTCTTCGTGAAAACGCAAAATCTGCTTAACCGCGTTGTAGTGGCTGGCTAGTTGGCTCTGGCTTGGGGCGAGCGTTTTGCTGTTTAGTTTGGATTTTAGGTAGCTTGCCACCTTCACAAAGTCGCTTTGCGTCACGCCGTTTTCGTAGGTGTAGAAAAAGTTGTTGCCTGCGGTGTTTTTGATGTAGCAAAGGGTTGTTTGCGGCGAGGTGATGAACGCGCGTGACTTTGGCTTTAAGGCTTTGAGCCGCTCGAATTCTTCGCGGTTGTTGTGGTAGAGTTTTTTGATGTCGTTTAAAAACGGCGTTTGCGGGTCGGCGTCTTTGTCCTCTTGCGTGACTAAGCGGAAGAGTTGTTGCGTGCCGACCTCTTCGTTGATGTCGTAGATCGCGCTGTCCTCGCCAAAAGTGAAGTGGAAACTTTGTAGCTTTTGGTAGGCTGTTGCGTTGTAGTTTAGGATCGTGTCGCCGATGTCGCTTGGTTTGAAGTTGTAGATGTAAATAGACTCGAATTTCGTGCCGATGCGGTTGATGCGTCCTAAGCGTTGCATTAGCCTTGTGGCGCTCCACGGGCTGTCGTAGTTGATGATGATGTTTGAGCGGTGGAGATTCACGCCCTCTGCGAGCGTGTCGGTAGTGACGAGAATTTGCAGGCTGTCTTCTTGGTCTTTTGTTGGGAAGTTTGCGTCAAAGTTTGCTTTCAACTCGTCAGCTTTGGCGTCTCGGTTGCTAGCGTTGATGTTGATGACTTTACTGCCAAAAACCTTTTCAAGCCGCTCGTAAAGGTAGTCGGCTGTCGTGGTCGCTTCGGTGAAGATGACGACTTTTTTGTCTCCAAATTCTTTAAGCTGCTCTAAAAGTTTTTCAAATTTGGCGTCTTTTTTGACTTTTTCGTAACTTGCGAGCATATTTTTCAGCGTTTGCAAGTCGCTTTGAAGCTTGTCTTCATACCCTGGCACAAAGTCCTCTGGGGCAAGCTCAAACGCCTTGCCTTTACTAATGTAGTCGTCAAGCAAACCCTCGTCTTCTAAAACATCGTCATAAAACTTGTAGCGGTCGGTTAATTTTTTTGGCACGGCGACTCGCCCCTCTTTAAACATCTTCAAAAAAGCTTCGTAAGACTGGATCTGCACCCTTAGCGTGCTTTTAAACGCGCAAAAACTTGACTCCAAGCGTTTAAACAAAAGCGTTTGGATCAAACCTTTGAGGCTTTCGGCGGTTTTAAATGACCTTTGCGAGCCCTCTTTGTTGCCGTATGCTTTGTCAAATTTGACTTGTCCGCTTGGCGTTAAGTTTGGGTAGATGAGGTAGCGGGCGTAGCTTAGCGCACCGAATTCTCCAAACTCCCTAAGCTCTGGGTTAAGAGCGTAAATCGTGTCAAAGACGATGTTTTTGGTTTTTGGCTCAAAGCTGTAAAGCAACTCTTGCGGAGGGGTGATTTTAGGAAAGGTGATACCAAGTTCTTTGAGGTTTTGCGCGAAAGTTTCGGTCTGCTCGATGTCCGTGCGCGTCCTTCGCACCATCACATATCGCAAAAGTTTGTCACGGATCTCGTTTGAAATTTCTTGCAGTTTTTTGCTGCATTCTTCATTTAACTTGCGGTCGCCATCTTCAAAACTCTTTTTTAATAGGCTTTTGAGTGACTCAAAACTGCTAATCCACGGCTGAAATGCTTTTTCTAGGTTTGTGATACTCTCAATGTGCGAGTTAGTTTTGTCTTGAAAGAGGCAAATTTGATTTAGGATGTCGCGTGGCGAGTTTCTCTGTGGCGTGGCTGAGAGCAAGGCGACTTTTTTTCTCTCGCCTTTTCTAGTTGGAATTTTACAAAAGTTTTGCGTCTCGTTAAACCTGTCTGAGTCTGTGCTACTGAGGTTGTGGCTTTCGTCAATGATGACAAAATCGTAGTCGGCTGCTCTTTTTTGTTCGTGTTTTAGCATATCATAACTCACAACTTTTCGGTGGTTAAGCTTGACTAATTCAAAGTGATTCTCCCAGTTTGCTTTGAGTGCGGCGGGGCAGATGACGATGGCTTTAAAGTCTTCGTTTTGCATTTCAAGCTTTTTGGCGATGATGCTTGCAATTAGCGTTTTGCCAAGCCCCACGACATCGCTTAGAAAAAAGCCGTTGTATTTTTCAAGCTTTTCAAGCCCTTCGCTAATGGCGGCGAGTTGGTAGTCTGGCTGCTTAAAACCACTTGGAAAAAACCCTCTGAGGCTGTTGTCGATCTTGATCCTACTCTCGCCAAAATACTCCATCAACAGCTTGTAGTAGATCTCCTCTGCGCTGCACTCTTTAAGGTAGCTTTGCTCTTTAATCTTGCTTTCGATCTCCTCAACCTGCCTTGTTACATCACCCTCTTCTAAAAGCGGCACCGCCTCCTCCCAAAGCCCCTTAAATTCGCACAACGCAAAATGCACATCATCTCTTTGCTGACTCTCCAAGTTAAACTCGTAGTTTTTCTGCAAACCCGACTCACTCAAATTCGAACTCCCCACAAAAAGCGTGCCGTTAAAATGCGGCGAATTTGTGCTTTTTGAACGCAATGGCTTCTCAGCAAAAATATAGAATTTCGCGTGTGTGCTGTGGTTTTTGACGATGCGGATTTGCAGTTTTTGGCTTTTTAGCGCGTCAATTAAACTCGCAAAACTCTCCTCGACAAACTCGGCGTATTCAGCGTTGTTTAGATCCTCGCTTTGCTGGGCGAAAAAGGCGTTTTTGTAGGCGGTTAAAAGAGAGTTTGCAAGCTCTTGGTTGTGCGGGTTGCTCGCCGCCTCGCTTGCTTGCTTGGCGAATTTGTCCGCTTCGATGCCAACTAGGAGTTTGATGCTCTTAAACTGCTCGATTTTACGCGGGTTTTCTTTCGGACAAAGAAGACTCCACAACTGCTTAAAGCCGCTCACTCGGAAAAATCCGATCAAAAAATAAAGCCCCTCCACACTTGGCTTTTGCAAAATGTCGCTAAATCTGTTTAAAAGCGTGTTTGGGTCGGTGTTGTTGGTAAATTTTGAACTGCTCGGTCTTGGCGTCTGGCTTAGGAGGTCGAAAATTTCGTCTTGAAAATGCGGTGTCATATCCTACCTTTTGCGAGTTAAATAAAGGTAGGATTTTAGCGTTTTAAGCTTATTTAATGGCAAAATTTTGCAAAAATCAAATTTGAATTTCAAATTCGGTTTTTGCAAAAAAAATTAGCGTTTTCTTGGCGTGTGTTTTAGCAAAAATAACGCCAGTTTTGGGCAAACACAGAGTAAAAGTGCAAGAATTTTGCCTTTAAACGCCATTTGGCTTTTGAAAATGTAGCCCAGCTCGCTTCGCAAAAGCCGCAAACTACGGCGTTTCTCTTGTTTGCTAAAACTCTCGCCCATCAACGCCATATACGCACCAATGAGCGCAAGCCTGCAACGCTTCATCTGCGTAAAAAGCCCATTAAGCGACGGCAAATCTTGCAGTAAAGTAGAAATTTTTTCGTAATTTTCTTCTAAGCATTGCAAATGTTTTGGCGTGTATGTGTGGCTCATCGAGCCTTGGTGTCGTACATAAGCGTAGCAAATCTTATCGCTTTTAACCACGCGCGAGGCTTTAAGCCCAATGGCTACATTCATCACAAAATCCTCCGCCAAGCCGTAAGCAGTCGGAGTTTTTTCTAACGCCGCTACAAGCTTTTTGCTAAACAGCTTCGCCCACGGCATAGCGTAAGGCGTGAAGTTTAGCTCGGCTAAAAATAGGTCTTGGAGGTAGTCTTGCGGGCTTTGCCAAACCTTGACGCTAAAAGGCTTTTGCGCCAAACTCTTTGGCTGGCAAAACTCGCTCACTTCAACGACCTCAAACTCGCAACAAGAAATGTCGCTTTTGTAAGTCAAAGCAAGCTCTAAGAGATGCGAAAACAACTCGCCACTAAAATAATCATCCTGATCCACAAACCCAACCCACTCGCCATTTGCGGCTTTTAGCCCCGCCTTTCTTGCCGCGTCTGCGCCCGCGTTTGGCTGCGTCAAAACCCTAAACCGCAAGTCGTTTTGGCTAAGTCGCACGGCAGTTTCAAAAGTCGCGTCACTACTGCCGTCATCAACTAAAATAAACTCGATGTTTCGCAGAGTTTGCGCTTTTAGACACTCGACTAACCGCGGCAAAAACCTCTCCGCGTTGTAAAGCGGGGCGATGACGCTAACAAGCGGCGTTTTGGTGGTTTGCTCGTTGGTTGGCGGTGTTGATGGATTTAGCATAGTCTGTTTTTTGCCGTGCGAAGTTGCAAAATTTTGCGGTGAAGCTTTGGCTGCCTCGCCGCTTTTGTGGTGGCAAAAACCGCTTTTTTCTACATCAAATTCGGTTTTTGCAAATTTTGTGTTACTAAGCTTTAAATCTCTCTCTCTCTCTCTCATTTTTTCTCCTTAAATTTTACTTAAAAAACTCGACCGCGTTTTTAAACATCGTCAAGTCATAACCCTCAAAATCCTCCGCAAAGCCAGAGTTTTTAAACCCGCCTCGCTCAATGTGCGACATCCGCCCAAAAACGCGTCCGTCTTCGCTGCAAATTCCCTCGACCGCGTGAAGCGAGCCGTTCGGGTTCGCGCCCGTGTAAAGCGAGCAAATCTGCCCGTTGCTAAGCAGTTTGTCAAACTCGCTCTGCTGGCAAACAAACCGCCCTTCGCCGTGTGAGATGCTAGCCCGTCTTAGCCCGCTCGCCCCTTTTAGCCAGACGCTGCGGTTTGGCAAAATTTCAAGCGTCACAAGCCGCGACTGGTGGCGGGCAATGTCGTTAAAAGTCAGCGTTGGTGCGGTCGGGCTTTGCGGTTTAATCTCGCCGTAAGGCAGGAGACCGAGTTTGATGAGGGCTTGGAAGCCGTTGCAAATTCCGCCGATGAGTCCGCCGTTTGCAAGAAGCGTTTTGCTCGCCTCGCAGAGTGCTTGCGTGCGGAAAAATGCGGTGATGAATTTGGCTGAACCGTCTGGCTCGTCCGCGCCGCTAAAACCACCCGGGATGAAGAGAATTTGCGCCTCTTTGAGCTTGGCGGCAAACTCTTCAACGCTGCGTTTTAGCGCGTCAATGGTCATATTTTTCACCAAGAAGATCTCCGCCTCGCCACCAAATTCCTTAAAGACTTTTTGCGTGTCAAACTCGCAGTTTGTGCCAAAAAACGCAGGGATCAAAACGCGAGGTTTTGCGACCCTAACCGCAGGCGAAGGAGTTGCGAAATTCAAATTTGGTTTTTGCAAATTTGGTGACAAACTTTTCTGCGGTGAAACGAAAATCTCCTCTTCGCAAAGCGGCTTAACTGAGGTTTTGTAAAGAGGCTCAAACGGCGACTGCCACGCGTACGCAAGGCTTTTTAGGCTAGCACTTTGGCTGCCAAGTTTGACGCTTTGTGCGGCAGTCGTGTGCCCTAAAACGCGCGCTTTGACAAGGCGGTTTTCAAGCAGCTCTTTAAGCTCGCTCACCCCAGCGTCCGCGCTGATCTCAACCATGATCGCCACCTTCTTTTGCGCAAAAATCTCCTCGCTACTAAACGCGCCGTCAAACTCAAAGCCAACGCCGTTGCCAAACGCCATTTTCGCCACACTCTCAGCCAAATTGCGGCTCACGCTCGCACTTAGCACAACGCCACTTTGATTAAGCCTCTCAAAAACCGCTAAAAGCGCGTCAAAGTCACGCTCGCTAAGCGAATTTAGCTCGCCGCTCTCGCCCTCTTTGAGCCTTGCTTCAACCAGCCACACCGCCGAGCCAGCGCGCTTGAACTCCACGCTCACCGCCTCGCCCGCAGCGCCCACGCCAACGGCAAAAGCGGCGATTGTCGGCGGGACATCAAACTCGCCAAAGTGCGTTTTAAAAGTCCCGCTCATACTATCCTTCCCGCCGATCGCGCCAACGCCGATGTCAAGCTGAGCTTTTTGCGCACCAAGAAGTGCCGCGCCAACGCGACTCCATCGCCTTTGGCTTTGCGCGTCTGCTCCGCTGCCAAGTGAAGCAAAATACTCCTGCAAACTTAGCCACAAAAACTCCCGCCTAGCCCCAGCCACAACGGCTTTTGCGACCGCGCTTACAACAGCGTAAAACCCGCCTTCAAACTCGTCTTTGTTCGTCAAATTCACATCCACACCCAGTGCAGCAAAAACCGCCGTCTCGCGCTCTTTTTGTGTCAAATTCGAATTTGACAACTCCTTGCCAGCCGCCTTTAAAACCTCGCCAAAGTCGCTGCTTTGCAGGCTCAAACCGCCCTCGTCAAACCGCGGCAGCCTAAACACCGCGCAGTCTTGCTCACTTAGGACAAACTTGCCGCCAAAGGGCGCGAAAATTGTGCTTGCTCCAACGCTGAAATCAAACCGCTCAACCAGCCCTTTCACGCTTGCGACATTCTCACTGCTCATCAACCTCGTGTAGTTTTGCGCAAAATCCTCTGTTGCGTCAAACTCAAAGCCCTCTTGCGCCGCAAAATCGCAGTTCCAAACCGCTTTTGCCGCCTCGCTAGAAGTTGCAAAAACCAAATTTGAGTCAAACTTCACAGCGCGTTTTGCGCCGTTTTTGTCCAAAAACTCGCGATCGATCTCAACCACAACCTCGCCCTTATGTTTCATCACCACCGCCTGACGCGCAGTGACTTTGGCGACAACTTTTGCTTCCAAATCCTCCTCTTCGCACAGCCGCAAAAACTCCGCCGCGTCTGAGCCAGCCACCATAGCCGCCATCCTCTCTTGACTCTCACTCAAAGCAAGTGCAGTCGCGTCAAGCCCGCTTCGTTTTGTGCGAATTTCGTCTAGGCTAATCTCCACGCCGCCCGCTAGCTCGCCAACTGCCACGCTCACACCGCCCGCACCAAAGTCGTTGCAACGCTTAATCAGCCTTGTGACAGCGCTTTTGCGGAAAAGGCGTTGAATTTTTCGCTCCATAGGCGCGTTGCCCTTTTGCACCTCAGCAGTCGCGTTTTGCGTGCTTGACTCATCGTGCGTTTTTGAAGACCCTGTCGCTCCGCCCACGCCGTCTGCGCCCGTGCGTCCGCCAAGAAGCACCACGACATCGCCCTCTTTTGGCTCACATCTTACAACCGCGTCTGCGTTTGCCACCGCCAAAACTCCGCCCATCTCAAACCTCTTTGCCGCAAAGCCAGGGTGGTAAATTTCTTTCACCAAAGGCGTTGCAACGCCGATTTGGTTGCCGTAACTTGAAAACCCAGCCGCCGCGTTAAGACAAATTTGCGTTTGCGTGAGTTTTGACGCAAAAGCTTGTTTTAACACCGCGTCATTTTCTTTTACGCCGACTGCGCCGTTTAGTGGGTTTGCTGCGCCGCTTAGCCGCACGCCGCCAAAGACATACGCCCGTCCGCTAAGCGGGTCGCGGATCGCCCCGCCAAGGCAGGTTGCCGCCCCACCAAAAGGCTCGATCTCCGTTGGATGGTTGTGCGTCTCGTTTTTAAACATCAAAAGCTGCTCGCCCACACGCACGCTACACGCGTTGATCTCCTCGCTTTCGTCCAAGTTTTTCAAAATTCCTTGTTTTTTCAGCCATTTTGGAGCAATAGTCGCCATATCCATCAGCGTCACACTCTTTTTCACGCCAAGTTTTTCACGCAACGCCAAATACTCCTCAAACGCCGCTGCCACCGCGCTTTTTGGCGCGAAATTTAGCCCGACAAGCTCGGTGTTAAAGGTCGTGTGACGGCAGTGGTCACTCCAATATGTGTCTAAAACTTTGATCTCCGTAATGGTTGGGTTTCTTCTTTTTTGGCGGAAATATTCTTGTGCTAAAAGCAGGTCAGCAAGACTCATCGCAAGCCCGCGACTTTTCAAAAACTGGCTCAAACCGCCCTCGCTAAGCTCGCAAAACCCCTCCAAAACCTCGACTTTTCCACTCACACAAGGTGCGCTAAAATCCTCTTGTAAATCCGCGTCAAACTCAACGCTATCAACAGGGTTAATCAACACTTGCTTGATCCTCTCGCGCAAACTTTCGTCCCCCACAAAGCGGTAAATTTTCGCGGTGCGAATTTTTGGCGTCTGCTGCGTGATCATCTCCACGCACTTCACTGCCGAGTCCGCCCGAGCGTCAAACTGCGCAAGGCTGAGTGCAACGCCGATTTCAAATTCGTTTTTAGCAAGTGGTGGATTGCTCGTGAAAACCTCGTCTAAATTCGCCTCGCTAAAAACGCCATTAACGCAACGCGCCAACTCCTTCTCGCCAAGCCCTTCAACGCGGTAGAAGTTGTAGATTTTCACCTCCAACTCAACACCAATGCTCTCTTTCAACTGCGCTTTTAGCCCGCTCGCCTCAACATCAAATAGCTTTTTAACCCAAAGTTTCATTTGCACTCCATTGAAGAATTTTTGATATAGTATTATATTTTTGCTTTTAAAAGTCTAAGTGAGTTTAACACAACGCAAATCGAGCTTAAACTCATCGCCAAAGAGGCGATGTGCGGCGTTAGGCTAAACCCAAAAAACCCAGCTGCGAGCGGGATGCAAAGTGCGTTGTAGCCAAACGCCCACGCGAGGTTTTCTCTAACCACAAGGCGCGACTTTCTTGCAAGCAAGAGCGCATTTTTCACGCCAAGAAGCCCGCAGCCGAGCAAAACCGCGTCCGTGTTGAGCTTTGCTAAGTCGCTGCCGCCACCAAGTGCGAACGAGGCTTTTGCCTCCTTTAAAACCAACGCGTCATTCACGCCGTCTCCAACAAAAGCAGAGTTTGGGCTTTGGCGTAAGATGGTGAGTTTGTCTTGCGGAAGGCAGTTTGCGTGAAATTCATTGACGCCAACTTCGCGCGCGACTACTTCAACTGCGGCGCGGTTGTCTCCGCTTAAAATGGCGCATTCAAAGCCCTCGTTTTGCAAAAACTCTACAAGCTCTTTTGCGTGCGGTGCAAGCGTGTTTTTAAACTCCATCTTGCCGACAAATTTGGCAACCTCCGCCTCTTTTGCCACTCGCGCAAAGTAGATGACCGAGTTTTGTGCCACCTCGCTTTGCGGAATTTTCACACCGTTTGCCTCCAAAAACCGCGCGTTTCCAGCCAGCTTTAAAACCTCGCCAACCTTTGCGCTCACGCCACCAGTTGCTGCGGTAAAGTCTGCTAAAATCAAATTTGATTTTGACATTTTTTTGCCAGCCTCTTTTGCGGGCGGTGAGTTTAAAAATGCGCGTGAAAGCGGGTGGCTGCTCTGCGTCATAAGCGGCAAAAACTCGCCAACTTCTGCCTCGCTAAGGCTGCAAAAACTCATCTCAAATTCAGCAGTCGTCAGCGTCATCGTCTTGTCAAAAAAGAACTTTTTCACGCCACACAGCTCTTCGAAAAGTTGCGGGTTTTTCACAACTACGCCAAATTTTGAAGCGCGTGAAACGCTGCACACAAGCGCGATCGGCACTGCAAGCCCAAGCGCGCACGGACACGAGATCAACAGCACGGCGATCGCACTCACCGCGCCCTTTTCAAAATCTTGCAAAAAGCCCCACGAAAAGAGCGTCACAAGCGCAATCCCCGTCACAACTGGCACAAAAACTTGTGCGATGGCGTCTGCTAGTTTTGTCGTTTTTGTCTCTTTTGAGGAGATGGCTAAAAGCTCGTCTGCAATCTGCGTTGCGAGGCTTTGGGCGTGAGTTTTAAGTGCCTTCACCACCAAAAAGCCCTCCTCGCACACACTTCCGCCAAAAACTTCGCACGACTTAGTCGCATTCACCGCTGTTGCCTCGCCTGTAAGCGCGCTTGCGTCAAGCCTCGCCTCACCGCTTACCACAACGCCATCGACTGCCACGCTTTGCCCGCTTTTGACAACAAATTCGTCTCCAACTTTAAGCTCTTTGCACGGCACAACTTCGCCGCTTTTTAGTTGCGCGGTTTTGGGTTGCAAGTTTAAGAGGTTGGAGATCTGCTTTGTTGCAAGCGACTTTGTCCGCCCCTCCAAAAACCGCCCAAGCCAAACAAAAAATAAAATCATCAACGGCGATGAAAAATAAACCTCATTCGTCACTCCAAAGAGTGCCAAAAGGCTGTAAATCAAAGCTGAAACCACGCCCAAACTGATGAGCGAGTTCATATCAAACGAGAGAGTTTTTAACCCTAAAAAGGCGTGAGAGAGAAACTCTTTTGCCAAAAAAAGCGTTGCAAGCGTGCTAAAAATGGCAAAAACCGCCCACCAAACTCCTCCCGAAAAACTCATCTCCAACGCCATCACCACCGCTGAGGCAAGCGCGCTTAAAACGCACTTTTGCTTTGCGTTTTTAAGCTTTTCTTCTTGCGTGGCAAAAAGCTCGTCAAAGTCGCTAACCACGCCAAAACCTAGCTTTTTGACGCTTTTTTTCAACCCCTCAACGACACTTGCGTCCTCGACTTCCCACACGCCGCTTGAAGTGGCAAATTCGATTTTAGCATCCTTCACGCCTTGCATTTTGGCGGTTTTGTTGCGGATGATGTTCGCACAATTTGCGCAACTCATCCCACTGATAATTAGCTTAACTTTCACTCTTTACCTCAACAACTTTAAACCCAAGATCTTCGATCTCGCTCTTTACCGCCTCCGCCTCGCTTTGACTCACCGCAAGCTCAACCACGCCGCCCTCAATCTTCGCCTCGCCAAAGTCGCCAAGCGCGTTTTTGATCGTCCTAACGCAGTTTTCGCACTTAATGCCCTCAACAACAAATTTCATCCTCTCTCCTTTGTAAAATGTCAAAACCGAATTTGATTAGAAAGTAACATTTTCAAGCAGCCAAACCCGCTCTTTTTCCACGCAAACAAGGTCGATTTGATAAGAGATATCAACATCGTAATGCAAAATGTAGTGTGAAATGGCAAGTTTTAGCTTTTTTAACTTCGCTGGACTTAGGCGGTAAATAGCTTCATACTCGCCCATCGTCGCCTTAACCTCAACAAAGTGCAAAACGCCGCCTTTGCGCGCGATGATGTCGATCTCGCCGAATTTTGAGTGAAAATTCCGCTCCAAGATCTCAAACCCGCTCTCTTCTAAAAACTCGCACGCCCTGCCCTCGCTCGCAAAGCCAAAGTCATACTCTCGTCTTCCCATAAATTCGCTTTTGTTAAAAATGTGCGAAATTATATTTAGAGTTGCTTAAAATTAAGATTATTTTGGTATTTTACTTGCCTAAATTTGTTTAAGAAAGGCGAGAATGGACATTTTAGTCGCGATGAGTGGCGGGGTTGATAGTTCGATGACGGCAAAGATGCTTGTAGAGGCTGGGCATAGCGTGGTTGGGGCTTACGCAAAACTTCACAACCAAAAGGTCGGCTACCACGAACATAACATCGCAAATGTCAAAATGGTTGCTGAGTTTTTGGGAATTCCTTACCGCGTTGAGGACTTCACGGGCGAGTTTAACGAAGAAGTTTTTATGCCGTTTGTGGAGAGTTACAAACAAGGCTTGACGCCAAATCCGTGCGCCATCTGCAACCGAAAGATCAAATTTGGCGCACTTTGGCGAGTCGCGCAAAGCATTGGCGCGCAGAAGATCGCCACGGGGCATTACGCGCAGATCAAAAACGGCAGAATTTACGAAGCGACCGATCCAAGCAAAGACCAGAGCTACTTTTTGAGCAACATTGAGCCTGAAATGGTGCAGCGGCTGGTTTTTCCACTTGGCGAGATGTTTAAAAAAGATGTCAAGGAGATGGCGGCAAAAGTGCCGCAAATCGCCTCGCTTGCAACGCAAAAAGAGAGCAGCGAAATTTGCTTTGTGCCAAACGAATACACCGATGTTTTACGCAACTTTTTTGACATCGACAAAGCAGGCGTTGTCAAAGACGCGCAAGGCAACGCTGTTGGCACGCACGGCGGTTACGCCAAATACACAGTCGGCAAAAGGCGCGGTTTTAGCGTAAATGGCGCGCACGAACCGCACTTTGTGCTAAGAACAAACCCAGCGACAAATGAGATCATTGTCGGCAAAGCAGACGAGCTTGTTTGTTTTGGGTTTAGCACGACAAATTTCAACGACTTTGTCGGACAAAGTGAGTTTGACGCCCTTGTAAAAGTGCGTTACAGAAGTGCTAAAATCCCGTGTCGCGTCAAACGAGAGGGCAGCGGAGTGAAGGTTGAGCTTTCGCAAAACGCCCGCGCAGTCGCCTCAGGACAGCTGGCGGTTTTTTACGACAATGAAGGCGGCGTTTTAGGAAGCGGGTTTATCAAGTAGTGCAAAAACCGAATTTGAAAAAATTGTAGAAGAAAAAAAATTGTAGAAGAATTTGTAAAGGAGGCGTGATGAAAATTGCGATTTTAGGAGTTGGCACGGTTGGGGACGCGGTAGCGGAGATTTTGCAAAAAAACGGCGAGTTGATCAAAGCCCGTTGCGGCGAGTTGATAGAACCTGTCATCGGCGTTGTGCGTGACTTAAACAAGCCGCGCAAATCAAATTTGAAAGTGACAGACGACTTGCAAAGCGTGTTAAACAGGGACGACATTGATGTTTTTGTCGAGTTGATTGGTGGCGTGGAGAAGCCTTTTGAGATCGTAAGCGACCTTTTAAGGCGCAAAAAAGCGGTCGTCACCGCGAACAAAGCCTTGCTTGCCTACCACCGCAACGAACTTGAAGCACTAGCAGGCACAACGCCGTTTGGCTACGAAGCAAGCGTTGCTGGCGGAATTCCCATCATCAAAGCCCTCCGCGAAGGACTCAGCGCAAATCACATTCAAAAAATCATCGGCATTATGAACGGCACGAGTAACTTCATCCTCACGCAAATGTCAAAAAACGCAACGCCATTTGCCGCCGCGTTAAAAGAGGCGCAAGAACTTGGCTACGCCGAAGCTGACCCGACCTTTGACATCGAAGGCTTTGACACCGCGCACAAACTGCTCATCCTAGCCTCAATCGCCTACTCGATCCACGCCAAACCTGAGGACATTTTGATCGAAGGGATCAGCAAAATCTGCCCCGAAGACATCGAATTTGCCAAAGAATTTGAATACACGATCAAACTTCTTGGAGTTGCAAAACGCACCGCGGGTGGTGGCTTGGAGCTTAGGGTGCATCCCGCTCTTGTGCCGCAAGGGCAGATTTTGAGTAAGGTTGATGGCGTGATGAACGCGGTTAGTGTCACTGGTGACGCGGTTGGCGAGAGCCTCTTTTACGGCGCGGGCGCGGGCGGCGCGGCAACGGCAAGCGCAGTCATCAGCGACCTCATCGACATCGCCAAAGAGACGCAAAACCCGATGCTTGGCTACACAAACGCCTTTCAAACCTCGCCTTTGGAGCTGAAAAAACCTGAGCAAATTCGCACGAAATACTACCTGCGCTTGAAGGTGGCAAACCAAGTCGGCGTGCTAGCTAAGATCACAAATCTAATGAGCGCGCACAACCTCTCGATCGAGAGCTTTTTGCAAAAAAGTCGCGGCGAGGAGGCAACGCTGTTTTTCACCACTGAGCTTTGCAGCGAGGGGGATTTAAAAGAGGTTGTAGAATTGTTAAAGAGCGAGAAAATTGTCCTTTGCGAGCCTTTTGTTATCCGCATCGAAGAGTAAAAACCAAATTTGAAAGGAAGAAAATGAAGTTTAATCTCATCCCACTAAAAAACGGCTTGGAAAATGTCGCTGGGTTTAACTTTGGCGGCGGGAAGTGCGGCTTTAAGAAAAACGGCGAAAACGACCTTGCTTTCATCGCCGCGAGCGAGCCTGTGGATGTCGAGGCGGTTTTTACGACAAACCGCTTTGCCGCCGCGCCGATTCGCCACTTTTTAAAGACTAAGGGGACGCGAGAGAGTTTTAGGACGAATTTTGTGTTGATGAACTCAAAAAACGCGAACGCTATGACGGGTGAAGCAGGAGTGCGCGACATCGAGGAGATCTTCGCGCGGCTTGGCGGGCTTGAAAATTTTACGAATTTCAAGCTGGTAAATCCGCTGATGAGCTCAACTGGCGTCATCGGCTACCGCCTCGACACTGAGGCGATCGTCAAAGCGGCGGCGGGACTTGACCTCAGCGCACGGAACAGTGACGCAGCGGTTAGGGGGATTATGACGACTGATAGTTTCAAAAAAGAGCTTGCCTTTAAGGTCGAGTTGCTTGGCGAGTCGGGCGAGGTTGAAGGCGAGTTTCACATCGCCGCCATTTGCAAGGGCGCTGGGATGATCAACCCTGCGTTTGCGACAATGCTTTGCTTTGTGCTAACAGACGCCAACATCCCGCAAGAGCGGATGAAAGCGGCTCTTAACGCGGCGGCACAGCAGAGTTTTAACGCCGTTAGCGTTGATGGCGACACGAGCACGAACGACACTTTGATGTTGCTGACAAGCAGGCGCGGGGCTTACTGCGAAGAGGCGTTTGAGTTTGCGCTAAACACGCTGACAAAGCAACTTGCGTTGATGCTCGTTGAGGACGGCGAAGGCAGCAGCAAGGTTGTCGCTTTTGAGGTAAGCGGCGCGCGTGACGCGAGGGAAGCAGAAATCGCCGCAAAGGCGCTTAGCAACTCGCTTTTGGTTAAAACCGCGCTCTTTGGCGAAGACCCAAACTGGGGGCGGATCGCCTCGACAATTGGTGCTAGCGGCGTGGAGTGCAGCGAGGAGAAGTTGAGGATCTTTTACGACAGCGTGCTGGTTTATGACTCGCTTCACCCACAACTCACACCACAAAGCGAAGCCGCCGCGCACAAGGTGATGCAAAAAAAGAGCTACAAGATCACCTGCGAGCTTGGCGTTGGCAACGGCAGTTTCACCGCCTTTGGCTGCGACCTTGGGCATAAATATGTCGAGATCAACTCCGACTACCGCTCGTAACTGCTGACAAATTTGGTTTTGGTTACGGCTGTTGAAGTTGCAAAAACCAAATTTGGTTTTTGCAAAACCGCAAATCGTAAAACTAAATTTAATTTTTGCAGTTTTGAATTTTTTGAGATTTTGCGATTTGTTTTTTTCTTTCAAGGGGGGCAAGGGGGCTTGAATTGCGAAGTCGCTCCCGCAAATCCGCCTTTAAAAATCCATTGAACCCCTGACAATGCTTTCAAGGTTGCGTAAAAACTAATCATTTTTACGATTGATTTAATGATTTTGCAAAAACCAAATTTGCTTTTGACAAATTTGTTGCTTGAAATTTTGATTTTCTAGTTTTGGATTTAAACCAATACTAGGATAAAAATTGTAAAAAAAATGTTTTCACCTACACTTTTGTGTCAGCAAAAGTGCCTAAATTTTCAAAGCAACGCTTTGAAAATTTCATAACAGCCCTAAATAACCAAAAATCTAATTTGCAAAAATCAAATTTGATTTTCAAATAAAAAATCGTAAAAAACAATTAGTTTTTACGCAACCAGCAAAGCGTTGTCGGGGGATTTGGGGATTTTAAAGGCGGATTTGCGGGAGCGAGTTGCCATTCAAGCCCCACAAGTCCGCCTTTAAAATTATTTGACTTCGTAAAGCCTCCAAAAATTGAAAACTGCGAAAACCAAATTTGATTCTGATATTTACGGAATTTCAAATTTAGTTTTGACATTTTAAAGTATAGGTGAAGCATTTTTTTACAATCGCATAGCGAGTTTTTGGATTTAACTCAGGCGAATCATATCGTGCGGATGTGTTTGCGGCGGCAAAAGCACAGGTTTAAACATTTTTAACACAATTTTTAATCAAAAACGACATCCAACCTCGTCACAAACCAGCGTCAAAACCCATTTCTTTGACCTCCGCCACCAAAGCCGCATAAGCACTTTTGGCAGCGCGGCAAAAGTAATCCTCGCCGCCTTTAAACCACGCGCGACCCGCCTTCAAACGCGCCGTTACAACCCCCTGTAAAGTGCTTTCTCATTTACAAATTTCCTCCTAACAATATCAAAAAACTTCTCATTAAACTTGTAAAAGCTCTCTCGCAAACACTCGCTAAAAGCTTGACTTAGGTTGGCTTCTATCTTATTCCACCTTTGCTCGTCAAGGTCGCCCTTTTTTTCGTCAAAGCTATACTTCAACATATACTCCGTGGCAAAAGACAACCCCTCGCCGTCCAATGTCCGCATAGCCGATTTAAGTGGCTTATGAGGGTAAAAATAATTTATCAAAAATGAGTTATATGCTATTCTTGTTTCGTTAAAATCACCATCCAATTCAGCACACATAAAAGGGCTACAAAACACGGCTAATTTAAAATCTGGCGTTTCGTCAATCTCTTTAATTAGCTTCTTGCGTTCCTTATCCATAAGCTTTCCAATGCTTCTAATAGGCGCTGTGGCGTCTAAAATAAGCCCTTGTGCTTTAAAAAATGCCTTATCTAGTCCGTCTAGACTATCGTAAAATTGTTTGAAATTCATTTTAAACCCTTTAAGTAAAGCCACATCATACCCAAACCACTTCGCACTTTTGCTTAAATTGTCAAAATCAAATTTGATTTACACAATTTTAAGCCAAGCTTAATGAGAGTAAAAAAGTCTAAAATAAGCTTTGCTTTGCTATACTCACCCTTTCAACCTCGCGTCCAACGCAAAAAGGAGAGAAGATGTTTCAAGGAATTTCACTAGCTTACGCGCCGCCTTTTGGCGTGGTGATCGGCTTTTTCGCAAACGCCTGTGCGTGGCTCATCGCACTTGGAGTGTGGCTTGTTTGCGGCGGTTTTGCCTCGTTTGAAAGCGGTGCGCCGCACTTCATCGCCTCTTTGCACCTCTTTGTCATCGGCTTTGTCGTGTTTGTGATGTTCGGTGCGCTCAGTCAAATGCTGCCTGTTTTGGCGGGCGTCAAACTCTGGCGCGTGAGGCTCACTGCCGCCGTTACGCAACTTGGCTTAAACACCGGACTCGTGTTTTTCTTGCTCGCATTCACGGGCTCTCAAACGCCTTTTAACGCATTTGCTGCGGCAGCGTTTTGCCTCGCGTGCGGCGGTGGCGGCTTTTTACTAAACGCCCTGCTTTCACTCCGCAAAATCGCCAAATTCACCCCGACAATCGCCTTTTTAACCACAAGTCTCGCCCTTTTTACGCTGCTTTTTGCCTGTGGCGTGCTGATGCTTGGGGATTACGGCGGTTTGTGGGCGTTGCCGCACGGGTTTTTACGCCTGCTACACATCTTCGTTGGCGCGTTTGGCGGCGTTTTTGCGCTCGTCCTTGGCGTGTGTTTGCAGGTTTTGCCGATGTTTTATGTCGCAAAGCCATTCCCAAAACCGCTTTTTGCCCTCCTCGTCCCGCTCGTCCTCGCGCTCATTTTTCTTCTCACAACGCTTTTTGCAAGCAACGCTGCGTGGCAAAATTCAAATTTGATTTTAGCATTTTCAAAGTCTCTGCTCTGCGGGCTTTGCACTCTTTTTGGCGTGGTTGCGTTGTTTCAGTTAAAAGGTCGCAAAAGACGCGTCCTAGACAACAACATCCCCTTTTTCTACGCCGCGTTTAGCCTGCTTTCTCTCTTTGGCGTGGCTGGTTTTGCAAGCGTCATCCTCGTTCAAGAATGGCTCTTCAAGCTCGCTTTGATCGCCCTTTTTTGCGGCTTTTTGCCCGCGATCATCTTCGCGATGTTTTACAAAATTATCACCTTTCTTGCGTGGTTTCACCTCAATTTCTTAGGCGTGATGCAACTACCAAACATCAAAAAAATCCTCCCTTCACGCCTCATCCGCGCGCATTTTTTCATCCTCCTCGCAACGCTTTGCGCGGCTTTGGTCGGCTTTTTTGACGCCGAATTCGCTCGCCTTAACCTGCTTGTTGGCGTTGGGTTTTTGCTGCAAGGAGCGTTTGCTTTTGGTAGCGCGCTCGCGTGTTACAAGTGTTATTTTCAAGGGCGAAAACTGCCAAAATTTCAGTTTGAGACGCCCGCTCAAACCGCCGCTTAGTCAAATTCGGTTTTAACAAATTTTAAATGTTTTAACAAAATTTTAAGTCGTTTTAGCTACAATGGCGGGTTTTGAAAGGATGGTGATGAAAGAGCTTTTTACATTTTCTGGACTTGTGAGTTTAGACCACAATTTTATTTACATTTTTCACTTCATTTTAGTGTTGCTAATCGTGCTTGCGGTGGCGTTTTTTGCGACCAGAAAGCTAAATCTCGTCCCACGCGGCTTGCAAAACTTACTTGAAGCTTTTGTCGGCGGAGTGGAGTTTATGGGGACTGAGACGCTCGGTAGCCGCGAACTTGCGCGTAAATACCTCCCGCTTGTCGCAACCATCGGACTCATCGTCTTCACCGCCAATGTCATCGGCATCATCCCGGGTTTTGAAGCGCCAACTTCAAGCCTCAACCTCACGCTTTCACTCGCCCTTTGCGTCTTCATCTACTACAACTTTGAAGGAATCCGCGTAAATGGCGTTGGGAAGTATTTCAAACACTTTATGGGACCAAACAAATTCCTCGCACCGCTAATGTTTCCGATCGAAATCGTCTCGCACTTTTCGCGCATTGTCTCGCTTTCATTCCGTCTTTTTGGTAACATCAAAGGAGACGACCTCTTCTTGGCGGTCGTTTTAGCGCTTGCGCCGTGGGTTGCACCACTTCCAGCCTTTGTTTTGCTGACCTTTATGGCGTGCTTGCAGTCTTATATTTTTATGATTTTGACTTATGTTTATATCGCAGGCGCGATCATCATAGACGAACACTAACAACCTTCTTGGGCGGGCAAACCGCCCTTTCTCATCTTCTCATTTTTAAAGGACCTTTTTGAAACTTCATTTAATCTCGCTTGGCTGTAATAAAAACTTAGTTGATAGCGAAATTATGCTTGGCAGACTTAGGCAATACGCCTTGACCGATGACGCCACGCAAGCAGACGCGATCATTGTTAATACCTGTGGCTTCATCCGCTCGGCAAAAGAAGAGAGCATCCGCACCATTTTAGAACTCTCAAAAGCCAAAAAAGACAACGCCGTTTTGTGCGTCACGGGCTGTTTAATGCAACGCTACAAAGAAGAGCTGATGAAAGAGCTTCCAGAGGTGGATGTGTTTAGCGGCGTTGGAGACTACGACAAGATCGACGAAATTCTGCTCTCGCGTCACAGCCGTTTTTCACCACAAACCTACCTCACGCAAGGCGCAACCCGCGTCATCACAGGCTCGTCTTACCACGCCTTTGTGAAAATCTCCGAAGGCTGCAACCAGTATTGCAGCTTCTGTGCCATCCCAACCTTCAAAGGCAAACTAAAAAGCCGCTCGATTGACAACATCATCCAAGAACTCACCGCACTTGTCGCGCAAGGGTTTAGTGATTTTAGCTTTTTGGCGCAGGATTCTAGCTCGTTTGGCTTTGACACGGATGACCAAAACCTCATCAAACTCATAGACGCGGTCGAAAAAGTCAAGGGCGTCAAGCGCGCACGAATTCTCTACCTCTACCCAACCAGCACAACTTTTAAGCTCATCAAACGCATCGAAAATTCGCCAGTTTTTGTGAATTATTTTGATATGCCGATCCAGCACATCAGCGACAAAATGCTAAAAATTATGCGGCGTGGAAGCGGCTCGCAAAAGCTAAAAGAGCTGCTTAGTGCGATGCGTGAAGTCAAGGGCAGCTTCCTTCGCACAGGCGTCATAGTCGGACACCCGGGCGAAGAAGAGGCGGACTTTGCGGAGTTGTGCGACTTTTTAACCAAATTCGAATTTGACAGGATCAGCGCCTTTGCCTACTCGCGCGAGGAGGACACCGCGGCGTATGAAATGCCGCAAGTCAAAAACGCGACCGTCACCAAACGCCTCACCGCCGCCGAAAAGATCATCAACGCCGCCATCCACGCCAGCTTCTCAAAACTTGTCGGCAAAACCGCCCGAGTCGTCATCAACGGCAGCAGCAGCGAGGGCGAGATGTTTTTTGGGGCAAAATGCGTTGAGTGGGACCGCGACATTGACGGCGAGATTTTGATCAACGACAGCGAAGTCAAAGAGTTGAAGGTTGGCAGCGAATACGACTGCTTCATCAGCGAATTTAGCGGCGAAAAACTCATCGGGCAGATTTTGGGTTAAGTTTTGCCTCCCGCTCTTGCCGCGCGCCGCTTTTTGTTTTCAAATTCGGTTTTTGCAGTTTTGTTAAAACCGAATTTGAACGGCAAATTCTTAAATTTTTAAACTTTAAGCAGGCTTTAAGCAACTTTACTATAAATTCGACCTACCACCTCCATATTCGGCAACTTGGCTGGTTGAATTTTTATAACAATTCCAATTTGAAACTCCTTTAAAACCTAAACTGAATTGCACATCCAGCCACGCCGATGTTAATGAGCTTTTAATCAACCTTTTATTATAATCAGACAACCCAACCAAAAAGGCAGCTTATGGCAAATGGCAGTTTTTTGCAAACCTACTTAACGCAGATTAAAGAGATCAGCCCAACCGCCAAAGAACAAACATTTAGAAGCGCGTTAGAAAACTTATTTAAAGAGTTGCAACAACAACTCGCCAAAACAAACAAAAACTTTAACAACATCCACTTCACTCACGAGCCAAACAACGACAAAAGCGGGCTTGGTGCGCCTGATTTCCAAGTTAAGTTAGGGGGGGGGGAACACAGGCGGCTTAACACTTGGCTACATCGAAAACAAAAGAGTTGAAGCCAACCTGCAAGGACTCATTGACGAGGCAAACAAAGACGACAAAGCCCAACTTGCAAAATACCTCAAACTAAGCCCAAACCTAATTCTCGCCGACTACCTCCGCTTTTGGCGTGTAGGCAAAAACGAAAAAGGCAAAATCACAGCCGTTTGTCAAATTCAAATTTGCACCCTTGACGAGCTTGCAAACTTAACAAAAACCGCCAAAAAAGAGGGCGTGAGCAAGCTTTTGCACGAGAAAGAAAATGAGCTTTTGGACTTTTTTGCCCTCTTTTTTAACGCCTCGCCAAAGCCGATCAACACGGCTACTGAGTTTGCCAACGCTTTGGCGATTCACACAAAAGAGCTAAACAACTCCTTGCGAGCGATGAAAACCAATCGTAAAATTAACACACTTTACAAAGCTTTTAAAGACATTTTATATAAAAACTTAGAGTTTGAAGAGTTTTGCGACAATTTCGCTCAAACGCTGACCTACGCGCTGTTTTTAGCAAGGCTTAACGACAACAAAGGCGAGAAAATCGACCTGTATAATGTCAAAAAATTCATCCCAAATTCCTTTCCGCTCATTCGTGCGATGAGCGGTTTTTTAGACAATTTAGATGAGCTTAGTGGAGCAAAGTGGATTGTAGAAGAGATCTTAAACATCATCAACCACATTAACATCGAAGCCATCACAAAAGAGTTAAACGAAGCTACGGATAAAAATTTGCGTGGCGGCGTTTTACACAAAGACCCGTATTTGCACTTTTACGAGACATTTTTGTCGCAATACAACCCAAAACTACGCGAAAGAAGAGGCGTGTATTACACTCCTTTTGCGGTAGTTAGTTTCATCATCAACGCCATTGACACAACGCTTAGGCAAGAGTTTGGGCAAGAAAAAGGACTTGGCAGCGCGGTTGAAAATGAGAAAATCACCCTTTTGGACTTCGCCACAGGCACGGGGACATTTTTGCTTGAAGCGTTTCGCAAAGCACTTGAAAACACGCCTAAAAACAGCCCTAAATACAAACCTACAAATTTACTCTCTCGTTTTAGTGGATTTGAACTTTTGATCGCCCCTTACACGGTCGCACACCTTAAAATTTCCCAAAGTTTTAAAGAGGAGTTTAACGCCCCTTTAAACGAGGACGAAAAGTTGCAAATTTTGCTGACAAACACGATTTACAACATAAGCACAGAAGAGGAGAGATACAAACGAGAGTCGGTTTTAACGCCAACAGGAGTGGAGTTAGAACAAGAATTTTTAGAGGCACAAGATGTAAAAAACTCTCCAATCCTCATCATCACAGGCAATCCGCCTTACAGCGGTAAAAGCGCAAACAAAGGCATTTTTGAAAAAGAAGTTAGAGAGGCTTACGCAAAAGAGCCAAACACAAATCAAAAACTAAAAAACGAGAAAAACCCTAAATGGCTGCTTGATGACTATATCAAATTCATCCGCTTTGCAGAAAGCAAGATTGAGCGCGAAGAACAAGGCATCATCGCCATCATCACAAACCACGGCTTTTTAGACAACCCGACCTTTCGCGGGATGCGTTTTCACCTACTAAATTCATTTGAGAAAATCTACATTGTAGATCTTCACGGCAATGTCAAAAAGAAAGAAAAAGCCCCTGACGGCGGCAAAGACGACAATGTCTTTGACATCCAACAAGGCGTTTGCATAAGCATCTTTGTCAAAACTAGCAAGAAAAAAGAGGCTTTGGCTGAGCTTTTTTGCTACGACTTGTTTGGCAAACGAAGCGAGAAATACAACTTTTTGCTTGAAAATAACCTAAACTCACTAGCTTGGAGAAAACTGAACCCGCAAGCTCCGTTTTACCTCTTCACGCCGCAGAATGAGGCTTTAAGGACTGAATACGACAAGGGTTGGAGCGTGAAAGACATTTTTAAGGTTTCAGGTGTTGGGATTACCACAGCGCACGATGAATTTGTTATAGATTCTAGTAAAGAAAAATTATTGCAAAAATTTATAGATTTTCGAGACTCATCACCTAACACAGACGAATTACATAAAAAATTTAATGTAGCTAAAAAGCAAGGTTGGGATATTTTAAAAGGTTGGCAAAATTTACAAAATAAATCAAACTTAGAAAATTATATTCACAAAATCGCATATCGCCCTTTTGATGTGCGTTATATTTTTTACGAGGATAAATTGGTTTGGCGTTGCGTTAAAGATATAATGAAACATTTTTTAATTGATAACAATCAAGCTTTACTTATTTCAAGGCAAGAAAGCGTTCTGGGTGATGAGAATTGTAATCCAAACTTCATTAGTGATAAAATCGTAGATTTGAATTTATACCGCAGAGGTGGCGAGCAGGTGATGCCGCTTTATATCAAAGACGAGACAAACGCTAGACAAAACGCCACTTTGTTTGAGGACGAAACCCCAAAAGGCAGAGTAGAAAATTTCACAGAAGAATTCCGCGCCTTTGTCGATGCAAAATATGGCGAGCGTTTTAGCCCAGAGCAGATTTTAGGCTACATTTACGCCGTGCTTTACCACAAAGACTACCGCGAAAAATACCTCGACTTTTTAAAAACCGACTTTCCAAAAATTCCCTTTGTTCAAAGCAAGGAGAAATTTTTACAGCTAAGCGAGCTTGGGACGGAGTTAATCGACTTGCATTTAATGAGAGAGAGAGATAGAGAGAGATAGAGAGAGAGAGAGAGAGAGACGAGAAAATGTTGAGAGAGGTTATCAACATTGGCTTAAATGTAGCAAGACAATCAAAACTTCAAGGCAGTTGGCAATATGTCATAGCGACAGATACGCTAGTGGATTTTTCATTGACAGGCGGGGGCAACACGGGAGCGGGACGCATCTTTCCACTTTACCTTTACAGCTAGGGCTGGTGTGTGACAGAGGGTGTAAGTTGCAAAAAGTGGATAATTTCTTTGTGAGCGAGAACTTAATCGACTTGCATTTAGTCGGAAGCGGCAGTTGCATTTTTCCGCTTTACACAAACCAAATTTAAAGGAGTAAAATGAGCGTGGGTGAGCCGTTTTTTAAAGACGAGAGAAACTGCAACGAAAAGATCGAAAAAGTCCTTTACAACGAGGCTAGCCAAGAGCTTTTTGTCAATGAGAGTTTGCATTTCACAAAGGTTAGCAAAGCCGTCTGGGAGTATCAAATCGGCGGTTACCAAGTTTTGGACAAATACTTAAAGTCGCACAAAGGCGAGAAAATCGACTACAAACATTTCGAAAATGTCGTCAAAGTTTTAGACAAAAGCTTGCGCCTTGAAGAGCAAATCGCGCAAATTGAGTTAAAGTAAAACCGCAAGTCAAATTTGATTTTGACTTTTGCCAAATTGTCAAAACCGAATTTGACCGCAAGTTGCGGCGCGGTTAATGCGTTCGTAAAATGTCAGCGGCGGTGCGGGAAACAAGACAAAATGTAGCTCAAAGTCAGCAGAGGTTAAACGCGGTGAAGCGCAAAAAGCCGCTAGTTTGGCGAGTTTTGAACTTGCGAATTTTCACTTTGCGGTTTGTTTTTGAGTTAAATTGTCAAAGTCAAATTTAGTTTTTGCAACGAGTTTTGGGCTTGCGGTTTTGCGATTTCAAGTTGCGCAGTTTTAAGTTTTCGCAGATTTCGCGGCGGGTTTTTTTATTTGCGGGTTTTCACTTTGCGGTTTGTTTTGTGAGCTAAATTGTCAAAGTCAAATTTGCTTCGCGCGGCACAACTCGTCTAGTTAAGTTTGCGGATGCTTTTGACGCTGATTTGATTTGCCCTGCCAAAGCGGTAATCCACCAAGCCGTAAATCTCGATCAAGTCTTGCGAACTGACCTCCAAACCGCCCCAATCCTCATCCTCGATCTTCAAAACAATCCTGTTTTTTCCGTCACTAAATTCATATTTGTGCAAGCCAACCTGCCGCAAAATCGACCCGCTAAGACGCACGACCGCGCCGTCACTGCCTTTGAGCGCGCCCAAAACTGAGGTGACGCTGTGGCTTCTGCTGCCCGCACCGACAAAACCGCCGCCAAATTGCTCGCCTTGAAGCGGCAAGAGTGCTAGAAAAGCGAACAAAACTGCCAACGCAAAAGCGTTTTTCAAACCGCCTTTGCCGCCAACTTTCACCCTACTTTTCGCGTGGGCTTTTACGCCACCAAGTTGCGCGCCAGCGTTTGCCGCCAACTTGCTCGCCAAAAAACCGCCCAAAACCCTCTTTGCAAGCCAATTTCCAACTTCTCTCACACCCTACTCCTTGCAAAAATCAAATTTGACGCACTACCTCGACTTCACCAGCGCAAAAAACTCCCGCCGTGTGTCGGCATTTTTGATGAAACTGCCGCGAAGTGCGCTAGTTGAGGTCAGCGAGTTGAGTTTTTGCACACCCCGCATCTCCATACACATATGCCGCGCCTCCACGACCACACCCACGCCAAGCGGGCGGATCGTCTCATTGAGCGCATCCGCAATCTGCTCTGTGAGCTGCTCTTGAATTTGCAACCGCCTCGCAAAAACCTCGATGAGTCGCGGAATTTTAGAAAGCCCAACCACCTTGCCGTTTGGGATGTAGCCAACGCTGACTTTGCCGATGATGGGAAGCAGGTGGTGCTCGCAAACGCTGTAAAAGTCGATGTCTCTAACCAAAATCATCTCGCTGTTGCTGCTCTCAAAAAGCGCCTCGCCAAGCACTTCGCGCGGGTTTTGCTTGTAGCCTGAGGTGAGAAATTCCCACGCCGCCGCAACGCGTTTTGGCGTGTTTAAAAGCCCTTCGCGCTGCGGATTTTCGCCAAGTTTGAGTAAAAATTCTTTAACTAAATCTTGCATTTTTGCCTCACTGAATGGTTTTTAAGTAGCCATTGTCATTCAAAAAGAGGTAAATTTCGCCTAAAATTTGCTTCTTTTGACTCTGGTTGATGAGCGTTGAGTGTTCGATCTTCTCATTTAACGCCTCTCGGATGTAGGCGATGTCGTAGTCCATATCCTCTAAAATGTCGCTAATGCTCTGGCTTTCTAAAATGTCCGTCACCTCAACATCGCCGTTTTCGCCGAGCAAAATGGTCGCTTCGGTCGGATGGACAAAGAGGTTGTGCGCCATCCCAAGCACTTCTTGATACGCTCCAACAAGGAAAAAGCCCAAGAAATATTCGCTCTCTTCTAAATCCACATCGTGCAAGAAAAGCGGGTTTTTGCTCGCGTCAAAGCTAATCTCGCCGTCACTGTCGCAAGTGATGTCCCAAATTGACGCTGAGAGGGTCGCCTTTTCGTCAAGCCTGTCAAGCGGCATAATCGGAAAATTCTGCTCCAAACCCCAAAAGTCGGGCAGGCTTTGAAAGAGCGAGAAATTTACTAAATACCTCTCTTGTACTTCGGCTTGAATTTTCAAAAGCTCAGCGTTGTTTTGCTTTGTGCCAAGCAGCGCCGCCGTTTTTTTCATAATCAAATGCGTCAAAATCTCGGCATTGCTGCGATCTACTAAGTCCGCATAACCCAAGTCAAACAGCGTTAAGACGCTTTCGAGGTGGCTGAGTGCGTCGTGCAGGTATTCGATCGCGTTGGTCGCGCGGATGCTTGTGTAGAGGTCGTAAAGCTCGCTGATGATCGGCGGGTTGTTCTTTTTGAGTGAGAGTTTTTGCTCTGTGTATTCTTGGCTAAAAAGCTCCAAAACAGGCGCAACAAGCACGGCGTGGCTGGCTGCGACAAACCGCCCGCTTTCGATGAAAATGTCTGGCTCGACCTCATTTTTTTGATTGGCGATTGTTTTGAGTAAAAATGTAACATCATTCGCATACTCTTTGAGCGTGTAGTTTCGCGCATTTTCCTCGCCAAACTGCGAATACTCCACCGCTAAACCGCCGCCGAGGTTGATGGCTTTGAGGTTTGTCGCCCCCATTTTACGCAGCTCAGCGTAGATATTTCCCGCCTCAGTAAGCGCGCGTTTAAGCGGCTGAATTTCGTTGATCTGCGAGCCTAAATGAAAGTGGATCATCCTAAAATTCTCGATCAACCCCGCGCTTTTTAGAAGATTCATCGCCTCGATTAACTCAGTCGAAGTAAGCCCGAATTTCGAGTTGATCCCGCCGCTTTTTGCCCAAATTCCGCTGCCCGTGCAGTGAAGGCGGATGCGAAGTCCGATATTTGGTTTTGGCTCGAAACGCTCGCTTGCGGTGCGGATGATGTTTTTAAGTTCGTTGATCCCTTCGATCGTCAAGGTGATGTTATGTCCCATCTCCGCGGCGATGAAACCAAGGTTGATTAGTTCGTTGTCTTTAAAGCCATTAACCGTAATTGGCGCGCCGTCATTGTTATAAGCCATCGCCAGCAACAACTCCGCCTTGCTGCCCGCTTCTAGCCCGTAGCCGTAAGGCTTGCCGATGCTGACGAGGTTTTTAACAAAGCCGGGGTATTGATTAACCTTTAAAGGATAGACCGCGCTAAACTTGCCCGAGTAGGAAAATTCGCGTTTTGCCCGCTCGAAATTTGAGTAGATCTGCACGATCTGCTTTTTGATCAAATGCGGAAAACGAAGCAACATCGGACCGCGGTAACCTTGCGCGCGGATGTCGCGGACAATGTCGATCAAAGCGGGCTTGAAGTCGGTGTTTAAGCAAACTTTTCCGCCGTCAATTACAAAATTAGAATCCCCCCAAAGGTTAAGTCCATAATTCATTTCAATCCTTAAATGTCAAATTCGAATTTGACAAAATCTCTCGCAAAAAATGCAAAAACCGAATTTGATTTTACAATTTTGTGCTTAAAAATGGCTATTGTGAGCTTTTTTTGAAATACTCATCCACGCCGTTTGTGATGCCTTCGGCTAAAAGCTCCAAGTAGGCGTTGGTTTTGAGCAGCTTTCTCTCTTGCGGGTGCGTGATGTAACCAAGTTCGATCAAAACCGCCGGCATATTCACGCTCGCCAAAACATAAAACGGACCCTCGCGCACGCCGCCGTCTGAGACCTTGTGTCTTTGCTTGACGCTGTAAAGCATCTCGCGTTGGATGTCGATCGCAAGCTTGTTTGAAGCGACTATTTTCTCGTGGCTAAACAGGCTGAAAAAGTTGTTTTTCATCGCCTTGTCGAGGGCTTTGACATAATTTTTATTTTCGATATTCACCGCCGCTTTGCTGCGACTGCTGTCCTTGCGGCTTAGAAAGTAGGTTTCGATCCCGTTTGCGACTGCTTTGCGGCTTTTTTGTGCGACTGCGTTGATGTGGATTGAGATGAATAAATCCGCGTTGTTTTGGTTTGCGATTTTCGCGCGTTTGTCAAGCCCCAAGAAAACATCTTTTTTGCGCGTATAGATGACATTATAACCGCGTTTTTGCAGCTTTTCGCCGACTTTCAAGGCGACTTTAAGCGCGACTGTTTTTTCCAAAACTCCGCCGTCTGTTGTCCCGCCATCCTTGCCGCCGTGCCCCGCATCCACGACAATCTTAGCCGCCACACGCGGCGGCTCATAAACCCAAAACCGCATTGCCGCGCCGTTTGTCAGCCCGCGAATTCGGATCGCATATGCGTTGTTAAACGAGACTTTCAGCCCCTTTTCGTTTTGGTAGATGTCGATCTTGTCGCTGAAAGTGTTTGCAAAAGAGAACGACTGCTTCAACTCGGGCGAGATTGTCGCTTTGAGAGTGTAAGTTTTCGTGTAGCCATTAACATTTTTAGCAACAAAGCTAATCTCCTTCGCACTTGGCGCGCGGTTAAACCGCAAAGTCAGCTCGTCTTGTGCCAACCTCACCCCTTCTAGCACAAGCTTGCTTGCAGCCTCAGCCTGCGTGAATGTCGCTAAAAAAAGAGAGGTAGCAAGAAAAGTTTTAAAAGAGGTGGCAAATTTTTGCCCTTTTGCAAAATTGTCAAAACCAAATTTGGTTTTAGCAGTTGCAAAAATCGCCCGCAAAAAGCGCGTTTGAAAAAATTTTTGCAACAAAACCGCTTTGAAAAAGTAAAAAAACGCCAACAAAAAGGCGTAAAAACGCGGCAAAACCGAATTTGACTCTGCCGCCGCCTTTGTTTTGGGAGACTTACTCGCCATTTACCAACTTCCTCAAAAGCTCTTTGACGCTGATGATCTCTTTTAGTCTGTAACCGTTCGCTCCCGTGAAGAAAAGTCCAGTTTGTTCTCTGCCTTTGTAGGCGTCAAGCAGCCTCTCAGCGATGCAGTAGCCGACCTTTTTCGCCCCTTTGCCACGCTCACACGGCGCAACGCAGTTTGCGATACATTTAATCTTAGGCGCGATCCTCTCTTCGATGAGTCGTTGCAAATTTGTCCTAACCGAGCGCGCAGGGTAGCCGACTGGACTTGAAATTAGCCTGATGTCCTCTTCGGTGCAGTTTAGCAAGACCTTTTTGAAATTCTCGTGCGCGTCACACTCGTAAGTGCCGATAAACCTAGTCGCCATCTGCACTCCGCTCGCCCCAAGCGACATCATACTCTCGATGTCGCTTTTGTCCCAAACGCCGCCCGCAGCGATCACAGGAATGGCGCGTCCAGCGACCTTTTCCCATTCTTTGGCTTCTTTGACGATGGTCGGAAGCAGGTTTTCAAGCTGAAATTCCTCTTTGAAGCAGTCTTCGTAGTCAAAACCTTGGTGTCCGCCGCTTTTTGGTCCTTCGACAATCACCGCATCAGGCAGTCTGTCAAAACGAAGCCACCTTTTGCAGATAATTTTCAGCGCTTTTGCTGAACTTACGATCGGCACTAAGGCGACCTCTTTAAACTCACGCGCAAACTCAGGCAACGCCGTTGGCAAGCCAGCACCACTGATGATGATGTTGATGCCGTGTTCGCAGGCGTCTTTTACGATGCGCCCGTAGTCGTTGCTCGCGCACATAATATTCGCACCAAGCGGTGCGTTGCCGCAGATTTTACGCGCGTTTTCGATGATTTTCGCGAAAGCGCGAGTCGAGTAGAAGTTGATCGCGTCAAACGGCTTGTTTTCGACTAATTTGTCGGCGTATTTGCCGTCTTCGTAACAGCCCGTGCCAACTGAGCTGATCACACCCAACGCGCCGTTTGCGCTAACCGTGCCAGCAAGTCTGTCCCAGCTGATGCCAAGCCCCATTCCGCCTTGGATGACGGGAATTTTGATCTCATATTTGCCGATTTTAAGGCTTGAAAATTCCATACAAAACCCTTGTGAATAAATAAGTGTCTAAATATAGCCAAATTTCCTTAAATTTAAGACACAATTAAACTTATTTAGCCGCTAAAATTGTCAAAATCAAATTTGATTTACGCTAAACATTAAATTTATAATCAAAAACTACAACGCAAAATCGAGTTTAGCGTCAAAAATTCTCGACCGCCTCTTGCAAGATTTTCGCCGCCCCGCGTCTTAAAAAACGCTCCGCAAACTCTCTGCCAACCTCCAAAATTCTACTTGTGTTGTCGCACGCACAACCCGTTTTAAACTCAAATTCCGCCGCGTCACGCAAAATTTTCTCGCCATTTGGCAACCCCAAAATTCCACTAACGCGCATTTTGCCCTCCAAAAGCTGCGCAAAAACGCCGATCGGAGCTTGACAACCGCCTTGAAGTCGCTCGACAAACGCCCTCTCAACGCCCACTTCGCACGCAGTTTTTTCGTCATTCAAAAACTCCAACGCCCGCATCACCTCCAAATCCTCCACACACTCAACGCCGATCGCCGCCTGCCCCATCGCGCAAATTGTCGGCAGAGGCGAGATGAAAGCGACTTCGCTCTTCAACTCCAAGCGATTCACCCCCGCCATCGCAAGCACGATCGCGTCAAACTCGCCCGCATTCAACTTCGCCAAACGCGACTGGACATTGCCTCGCAAGCTAGTGATTTCAAGGTCGGATCGCAACGCCAAAAGCTGCATCTGCCGCCTCAGCGAAGTCGTCCCAACTCGCGCCCCTTTTGGCAAGGCGTCAAGCGAGGCGAATTTTTGGCTCAAAAGCGCGTCTGCTGCGTCCTCTCTTTCGCAAATCGCCCCCAAAACCAGCCCTTGCGGCAGCTGCGTTGGCACATCCTTTAAGCTATGCACCGCAAGTTGCGCCTCTCCTCGCAACATCGCGTTTTCAAGCTCTTTGGTAAAAAGCCCTTTGCCGCCGATTTTCGCAAGCGGCGTGTCAAGAATTTTGTCGCCCTTTGTGCTAAGCGGCAAAATCTCAACGCTATGCCCCCTACTTTGAAGCCGTTGTTTTATAAAATTTGTCTGCCAAAGTGCCAAAACACTCTTTCTAGTTGCGATAGTAAGTTTCATTTTCGCCTCATTTTTCTATAATCTCAACATCGATCACATCGTCATCTTCTTGCTTTTTTTCGCGTCCAAAAAGGCGGAGCACAAAGGAGAGTAAAAGCGTCACAACGCCCAAAATGTCGCAAAAAATTCCGGGCAAAAACAGCAAAAACCCGGCAAAAGAGACGCTTGCGTGGCTAAGCAGCGTTAGAGGATTTTGCGCAAAAAATAGCGCGAAATTCGCACCTCTTGCCAGCCAAAGTCCAAAAATCGCACTTAAAAAAATCTCACCAAAAAAAGCTAAAAAGCCTTGATTAGCGATGAAAAGAGAGCAGCACGCCAACTCAATAATAATGTAAAAGTAAAACCAAAGTCCAAATCGTAAAACCATTTTCACCTCTTCGCCACTCAAATTCGGTTTTTGCAAAAATCAAATTTGACTACTTCATTTCGCTTAACATTTGCGCCAACTTCTCGACCAAATCCCCACTAGCAAGCGCAAAAGTCTCCTTTTTTAGCCCTTCGCGGACGATGATCTCAACTTCGCCTTTTTGCAAACCTTTTGCGATGATAACGCCAAGCGGGTTGCCGATCAGCTCAAAATCCGCCATTTTCGAGCCAAAACGCTCCTTGCGGTCGTCATTTAAAACCTCAAAGCCTCTTTTTTGCAACCCGCTTTCAACCTCTTGGGCAAACGCCGCCGCCTCATCACTCTCACCGACTATCAAATGCACATCAAACGGCGCAACTGACCGCCTCCAAACGCAGCCTTTTTCGTCAAAACTCGCCTCAACGCTCGCGGCAACCAAACGGCTCACGCCGATGCCGTAACACCCCATAAAAAACGGCTGCAACCGTCCGTTTTCGTCTAAAAATTCCGCTTTCATCGCCTTTGAATACTTCGTGCCAAGCTGGAAGATGTGTCCGACTTCGATCCCTTTTGCGAGGCTAAACACGCCGCCGTCAGGCGCGATGTCGCCCTCTTTTGCCGCGGCGATGTCAGCAAACCGCTCCTCGTTGAAATTCACGACCTTCACGCCGACAAGGTGGTAGCCAACCTCGTTTGCCCCGCAGATCATCTCGCTCTCGCCCTTTAACTGCTCGTCTATGTAAAACTCAACGCCGCTGCCAAGCCCAACTGGACCGCAATATCCCGCGACAAAACCCGCCTTTGCGACCTCTGATTCGTCCGCATCCACAACCTCCATCGCCCCGCACGCGTTCGCCGCTTTCGTCTCCTGCAATTCCTCGTCACCGCGCACAAAAAAGGCAACCACGCGACTCTCGTTCTCGCCGTTTGGCAAAATGTTTGCAAAAATCGCCTTTTTAATCACCGCTTTAATGGTAAAAAACGGCGAAATTTTGAAAAACTCCGCCACTTGGGCGATCGTGTTTGTGTTTGGCGTGGCAAATTTGGCAAGCCCCGTTTCGCTAACTGGACGCTCCTCTTGCGTCACGCGCTTTGCCCTCTTTGCCGCCTCGACATTTGCCGCGTAACCTTTTGAGCTGATTAAAATATCATCCTCGCCATTAACCGCAAGCGCCATAAACTCGCGGCTTCCGCTTCCGCCGATCGCCCCGCTATCAGCCTCAACGCAGCAAAAATTCAGCCCAATCCGCCTAAAAATCCGCTCGTAAGTCTCTTGCATAAGATCAAACTCGCGTTTTAGGTCTGCCTCGCTTGCGTGAAAGCTGTAACCATCCTTCATCACAAACTCCCGACACCTCATCAACCCAAACCGCGGGCGCGCCTCATCACGGAATTTCAGCCCGATTTGGTAGAGGTTCAGCGGAAGTTGCTTGTAGCTAGTGACGCGGTTTCGCACAAGGTCGGTCACGCTCTCTTCGTGCGTTGGAGCGAGCAAAAACTCGCCGCCTTTGCGGTCCTCCACCCGCAACATCTCTGCCCCAAAACGCTCGTAACGCCCGCTTTGTCGCCAAAGTTGCGCTGGGACAACAAAACTCAAACTCACCTCTTGCGCGCCACTCTCGTTTAGCTCCTCGCGCACGATCCGCTTGATCTTCTCCAAAACCCTCAGCCCTAATGGCAAAAAATTGTAAAGCCCTGCGCCGATTTGTTGGATGAAGCCGCCGCGAGTTAGCAGCTGGTGGCTTGGCAAAACGGCGTCTTTTGGAGACTCTTTTAAAGTTGGTGCGTATAATTTTGAAAATTTCATTACTTTCCTTTAATCAAATTCGGTTTAGACAAGATAGACTTTGACAAAATCGCCCTTTTTGCCGCCCAAATCGCCCTTTTTGGTGAAGCAAAAGGCGTTTAAGTTTACAAGCGGTTTTGTCATCGCAGGGCTGTAAATGTCACCAAAGTCGGTGAAAAACTCACCTTCAACAAGCCGTCCGCAAAGGGTGTCGTTGCGTTTTCCGCGAAGTTTCAAATCCTCGCCAAGCTTTGCAAAAACGCATTTTGGTGTCACCTCAACTCCGCCGCCAAGCAGCTTTAACGCTGTTGTCACGCCCAAAAACGCCGCAACAAACGCGCTCATCGGGTTTCCTGGGAGGATGAAGGCGTATTTTTCGCTTTTGGTTAAGTTGTCAAAACCAAATTTGCTTTTGTAAATTTTCGTTGGTCCGCCCGGGCGCAAATTTAGCCCTCGCACAAGCCGCTCAAACCCAAGCTCGCTCATCACCTCGTCCATAAAATCCGCCTCGCCGACACTCGCTCCGCCGCTGCAAACGATCGCGTCATTTTGACTCAACGCCTCGCTAAAACGCCGCTTCAACTCCGCCTTTTCATCGCGGATTATCCCTGCGTAAGAGAGCGTGCAAAGCGGGCTTAAAAGCGCACAAATCGCACTGGAATTTGAGTTGTAGATTGAACTCTCGCCTCGCGGCTCCCACGCCTCGACAACCTCGTTTCCGCTGCTAAAAACGGCGACTTTTGGACGAGCAAAAACCTCCACAAAACTCACGCCTTGCGAGGCAAGGGTCGCCACGCTGCCAGCGGTGATGAGGCTTGAAGCTTTCAGCAAAACCTCGCCTTGTTTAATGTCCTCGCCGCGGCGTTTGACTCCGTCAAAATCAGGCGTTTGAGGCGGGATGAGCAAAAAGCCGTTTTCGTCAAGCTGCGAATGCTCCACACGCAAGACGCTGTCGGCGTTTTCGGGCAGTTTCGAACCAGTCATCAGCTTCACGCACTCGCCATCTTGCAGCCGCATCTCGCACTCATCCCCCGCAAAAATCGTCCTCACCACACGCAACGGCTTGTCTTTGTCACTCGCCTTGTAGGCGTATCCGTCAAGTGCCGAGTTGTCGTAAGGCGGCGCGTCAAAACTCGCGACAAAATCCCTCGCCAAAACCCTGCCAAGCCCGGCACTCAGCGGGACGATCTCAGTTGTTTTCAGCGGGGCGACCTGCTCTTTTAGCCTCTCAAAAAGTTCGTTAATCTCTACTATCATCTTACTTTCTCTGTCTTGCAAACGCCAAATTCGGTTTTGACAAATTGCAAATTTGCAAAAACCAAATTTGACTACCAAACTACTCTTGCCCGTCAAAATCCAGCGTTGGTTGTGCGTTTAGCTCCCCCTCAAACTCCTCGTCACTCTCCTCTTTTGGGCATTTTGCGATGCTGATAACCGCGTCGTCATTCACCACATCCACGACCTTTACGCCGCTTGCGTTTCGCCCGCAGTTTCGGATGCTTTGCATATCCACGCGGATCATCTTCCCGCTGTTTGTCAGCGCCATCAAATCCGCATCCTCATCCACCATCACCACGCCGACAAGGTCTTTTGTCTTGTTTGTAAGCTTCATACAAATCACCCCTTTGCCGCCGCGGTTTGTCAAGCGGTATTCGCCTGCGGTCGTGCGTTTTCCTAGCCCCTTTTGGCTAACGCTTAGAACCTCTTGTGCGTTGTTTTCGATGACCGCTGCGCCGATGACACAGTCTTCTTCAAACTTAAAGCGAATGCCCGTCACGCCGCGTGTCGCCCGCCCCATCTGCCTTAGTTTTGCAAGCGGGAATTTCACGCACATTCCCTTTTTGGTGACGATGAAAATCATCTCACCGCATTCAACTACCGCCTCTTGCGTCTCTTGGGTTTCGTCTTGCTCCTCTTCTTCGTTTGTTAAAACCAAATTTGACTGCGTCAAGTCAAGTGTCGCTTCGCACTCAGTCGCTTCACCAACCTCTGCAACTTCGCCCTCGCCAAACTCCTCGCTAGCGCCGCCGCCTGCGATCAGAGCTGTGACTAGCTCGTCATTTTCGTCAAGGTTGATGGCTTTGATGCCAACTGAGCGGACATTGCTGTATTCGCTGAGATTTGTGCGTTTGACAATGCCGTTTTTAGTGAAGAAAACAAGCGACTTTTCTTCGCTAAAATCACTCGTTGGGATGATCGCTTTGATCTTCTCATCAGCCTGCAAATTCAGCAAATTCACAACCGCTTTGCCCTTTGCGATGCGGCTGCCTTCTGGGATTTTATAAACTTTTAACCAGTAAAGCTGCCCGCGGTCGGTTACAAACATCAATGTATCGTGGCTCATACAAGTAAAGAAGCTCTCTATAAAGTCGTCCTCGTAAGTCGTCACCGCGACTTTACCCTTGCCGCCGCGTCTTTGCTTTTCGTAACTCTTGCTTGGGACGCGTTTGATGTAGCCGCGGTGGGTGATCGTTACGACCATATTTTCATTCGCGATCAAATCCTCGATGTCGATGTCGTCATAGTCATCAACAATCTCAGTAATCCTCGGACATTTAAATTTGCTTTTGACCTCCAAAAGCTCTTCTTTGATGATATTTTCGATCAACTCTTCGCTTTTTAAAATCGCCTCTAACTGCTCGATCAACGCACGGATCTGCACGAGTTCGGCTTCAAGCTTTTCGATTTCAAGTCCAGTGAGTTTTGCAAGCTTCATATCCAAAATCGCATTACTTTGAAGCTCGCTAAGCGAAAATTCGCTCATCAAATTCGCCCTTGCCGTGTCGGTGTCGGCGCTGCTTTTGATAATCTCGATCACGCGGTCGATGTTGTCGATCGCAATCTTCAAACCCTCTAAAATGTGCGCTCTTGCTCGCGCCTTTTGCAGGTCGAAAATCGTCCTGCGGATGATAACCGTTTTGCGGTGGTTTAAGAAAAGTTTAAGAAGTTCAAGCAGCGTGAAAATTTTCGGCTCTTTGTTGTGAATAGCGAGCATTATCACGCCAAAAGTAATCTCCATTTGGGTTGATTTGTAAAGATTATTTAGCACAATTTCACTCATCGCATCCCGTTTAAGCTCGATGACAAGGCGAATTCCGTCTCTATCACTCTCGTCTCTAACTTCGCTAATGCCCTCGATCGCCTTTTCTTTGGCAAGCTCGGCAATGTCGGCGTGAAGCTTGGCTTTATTGACTTGATAAGGCAACTCATATACGATGATGACATCCTTGTTCGGCTTCTTTTCGATGTGCGTTTTTGCGCGAATTCTCACACGCCCACGCCCCGTGCGGTAGGCATCCAAAATCCCTTTTTTGCCGTAAATTGTCGCGCCCGTTGGAAAGTCTGGACCTTTGATAAAACCCATAATCTCCTCCAAGCTCGCATCCTTGTTTTCAAGAAGATACAAAAGCCCATCCACCAACTCATCCAAGCTGTGCGGCGGGATGTTTGTCGCCATCCCAACGGCGATGCCGCTGCTGCCGTTTAGAAGCAAGTTTGGCACGCGCGAAGGCAAAACATCTGGCTCGCTGAGGCTGTCGTCATAGTTTGGCACGAAATCCACCGTGTCTTTTTCCAAGTCTTTCAGCATCTCCTCAGCAAGCTGCGTCATCCTCGCTTCCGTATAACGCATCGCCGCCGCACCGTCTCCGTCAATGCTGCCGAAGTTTCCCTGTCCATCCACAGCAGAAATTCGCATCGAAAAGGTCTGCGCGAGCCTTACAAGCGCGTCATAAACCGCCGTGTCGCCGTGCGGGTGGTATTTACCGATGACATCACCGACAATCCTCGCCGACTTTTTGTAAGCACTGCGACTGCCGACTCCGAGATTTTCCATCGCATACAAAATCCGCCTATGCACAGGCTTCAAACCATCACGCGCATCAGGCAACGCACGCCCGATGATCACGCTCATTGAGTAGTCTAGGTAGCTTGTCTTGATCGACTCTTCTACATCCACAACTTTAATGTCTTGCTGCTCTAAAATCTCACTCATCTTCATCCTTGTAAAAAAAGTTGATTTTAGCCAAAAAATGCTTTAAAAAAGTTTTAAGCAAAGATTTTTAAACTCAGCCAGATCAAAACCGCATACCTAAGCGCCTTGCCTGCGGCGATGAAGAGTAGTGTTTTGAAAAACGGGTAGCGACTTAGTCCAAGTGAAACGACAAATAGGTCGCCAAAGATCGGCAAAAAGCTAAAAAACGCGAAAATCCACCCAAAGCGGTTAAAGTCAAAGCGAAAGCGGCGGAGTTTTTCGAGGCTTTTTTGCGCGAATTTTGCGCCAAAACGGGCTAGAAGGTAGGTCGTCACCGCCCCGAGCGTGTTGGCGACTGAGGCGGTGACAAAGACGCTTAGCGGCGAGAAGCCCTCTGCCACAAAGGCTGCGACAAAGGCTTCGCTTGCGAGCGGGTAGATGGTCGCAGAGATGAAACTTACGGCAAAAAGCGTCCAGTAAGAAAGCGTCTCAAACATCTTTAAACCACAAATTTGTCAAAACCAAATTTGACTAGCATCTCAAATTCGGTTTTGACATTTTAAAATCTGCGTCCGATGTTAAACTCAAAGTGACTTGTGTCGTCTCCACCTTTTGCGTTAAGTGGGCGAGCGTAGATGAGTTGTAAAGGTCCGATGACGGTTAGCCACTCAATTCCTGCACCCGCGCTGTAACGCTCGATCTCACCGAGTTTGCGGTCACCGATCGAGCCGTAGTCAAAGAAGGCAAAACCGCGCATTTTGATCCTCTCAATTAGCGGAAAACTAAGCTCAGCCGAGCCGTAAGCTGCGATGCGTCCGCCAACTCTTTCTGTGCTTTCAAGCCACTTTGGCGAGACTGAGCGGCTGTCAAAACCGCGAAGCGAGTTGATCCCGCCGAGGTAGAATTTCTCGCTGATCGGCAGTTTGCGAGGGTTGTTTTTGACAAATTGCGCGTCATTTTTCAACGCCGCATTTTCATACTCGTCATTAAACGGATCGTCACTCCAAATGTAATTGAAATTTCCTTTAAACCGCAAGATCAAGTCCCAGTTGATGTAGTCTCGCAAGCCTAAATACCACGCAAAATTCGAGCGACTTTTCATAAAGGTTGTGTCCCCGCCAAGCGCGCCGCCTGCGTATTCAAAATTCGTGCCTAAAATCCACCCGCTTCTAGCTAAATAATAGTCATCCGTGTTGTTAAAGCCGATGCCGATTGACGCAGAACTTTTGTAGTATTTGCCGATGCTGTAACCCATCTGCTGGTAGATGGCGTCTTTGCTTCCGTAACTTACATCACTTTGCGAGTAGCCATAACCCAAGTAGATGTTAGCGTAACGCCCTAACTCGCGCCCTAAGTTGATGTCAAATCCGTAAGTTTTTGATTTATAACTATCGCTGCTTAAATAGTCGTATTCATAACCAAAAAGTGAGCCGCCAAGGCTGTATTGTGAGTCAAAAAGTCGTGGATTTGTCAGCGAAACAGAGCCTGTTAGCGAGGTGTCGTCATTGCCGCCACCGCCGCTGCGGTCGATGCTTAAACTACCTTTGTAACCAGTGCCAAAGATGTTGCCTTCGCTAACGCCCGCGTTAATCAAAAACCCGTCTCCACTGCCATAGCCGATCCCGCCTTGGATGCTACCAGTTGGCGTTTCAGTTACATCCACGCGTAAATCAAGCGTGTTTTCACCAGTGCGAAATTCGCGGATTTGCACATCGCTAAAATACCCCGTGCGGCGAAGTTTATTACGCGAATCAACCATATCCGAATAGCTGTAAGTTTGATTTTCAGCCAAGAAGAGGTCACGGCGGATGATTCTATCAAGCGTTTTGTCGTTGCCGCTGATGATGACATTTGAGATTTTCGTCTTCGCATCAGGCGTAACACGGTAGATGATCTTTGCGGTTTTCTTCTGTTTGTCAAGCTGGATGTCAGGTGTCACTCGCGCAAACGCGTAACCTTTGTCCGCAGCGGCAATGCGGATCTTTTCAATGTCGTCTTTTAGCCAATTGTTATTAACATACGCCCCTTTTTTCACGCGAAGTCCGCCCCAAAACAAAAAGCCCTTCATCACGCGTTTTTTGTCAAGTCCGACATATTGCGGCACATCAATCTCCACGCTTTGGACGCGAAACCTCTCGCCTTCGTTAATGTAGTAGTAAATCTCCGCGCTGTAATCGTCAAAATTCACGCTCATAAACGGCTGCGAAACCTCAGCGTTTAGATAACCTTTGCGCAGATATTCGTCTTTGACCTTGTTTGCGTCATTTGGCAGGTCAAAAATCCTCGCTCGTCCGTCATTTCGCCCCCACAACCAGCCAAGCCACTCTCGTGCTTTGTTTTCAACCACCCCTTCAACATCGCCGTAGCTAAACTTTTTCGCGCCGATCAAACGGACATCTTTAATCGTAATCCTCTCGCCGCGATTAACGCTAAAAATCGCCTCAACCGAATTTGGACTGCCTTTTACCGCCTTGCTCTCAAAGCTCACAACCGTGTCAAAGTAGCCTCTTGCTTCGTAAAACTGCCTCACTCGCTCGATCGTGCGTTTGAGATTAACTTGGTCTAAAACCTGCCCTTTTTTGATCTCCAAAATCTCCAAAATCGCCTTTTTGTCATTTGGCACAACGCCCTTGATATCGAGCTTTGCGATGACTTTTTTCTCCTTGACGCGAACGACAACTTCACCGCCTGTTTGCGAAATGGCGATCTCTTCAAAATAGCCCTGCTTGTAGAGATTTTGCAGTGCTTTGTCGCTGATTTTGTCGTTAAAATCACCCCGAATTCGCAGCCCTGCGATATCGTTTGCGCTTTGGGCTGAAAGCAGCGAAAGTCCTTCGTAGCGGATCGCGCTAATGCTTGCAGCGTCAAGCCACGCAAAACTCGCACCAATGGCAAATAAAGCAAATGCACTTTTTTTCATCATAGTCCTTTTGGCTAAAAAGTGGCGATTATACCAAACAAGCCTTAAACTTTCCGCCAAATCAAATTTGATTTTGACAAACTTTAATGAAATTTGGCTAGAATGACAAAAATTTTAAAGGAGAAATCGTGAAAGTCGGCATCATCGGACTTGGGTTAATCGGCGGTAGTTTGGGACTAAACCTGCGGGATATGAAGCTCATCTCAAAGGTCGTAGGCTTTGAAGCCAACGCGCAAAACGCCGCGGACGCAGTAAGGCTTGGACTGGTGGATGAGATCGTCTCGTTTGAGGAGGTCAAGCGTTGCGACATCATCTTCCTCGCCATTCCAGTTGAGGCGGTGATCAAAGTTTTAGACGGGCTAAAAGATGTCTCACCGCAGACGACAATTGTCGATCTTGGTTCGACAAAAGAGGAGATTTTACGCAGGTGTCCTGAGCAAATTCGCGCAAATTTTGTCGCCGCCCATCCTATGGCAGGGACGGAAAACTCGGGTCCAAAGGCGGCTTTCAAGTCGCTTTTAAACGGCGCTGTTGTGGTGATTTGTGACGACAAGCACGCGGACGAAATGCACATCAAACGCGCGGTTGAAACACTTAGCCACGCGGGGATGAAGATCGTTTTTATGGATGCAAAAAGCCACGACCACCATGTCGGCGTCATCTCACACCTCCCTCACGCCATCAGCTTTGCGCTGGTTAATGCCACGCTAAAAGAGGAGGACAAACGAAACATCTTGCTTCTTGCGGGCGGCAGTTTTACGGGGATGGCGAGGATCGCAAAGTCGAACACGCGGATGTGGTGCGACATTTTTAAGCAAAACAGAGAAAACCTGCTCGAAGCGATGGAGAAATTCAAGGCTGAATTTGAGTTTGGCGAAGAGTTGGTGAGGCAGCAGAGGTGGAGCGAGCTTGAAGAGTGGATCGAAAACGCGCGAAGTTTGAGGCAAATTCTCTAAACGCGGGCAAATTTGGCTTACTTTAAATTCAAATTCGGTTTTGACATTTTGCAAAAACCGAATTTGAGTAAATTTCACGACAACCTAAAAAAGTTTTTTTAAAAATTTCTAAAATTTAATTTTCTTTAACCTTTTTTGTTTATAATACCCGCCATTTTTTAAAAAGGCGGTTTATGAAAGGTAATTCTTTTAGCAAAAAAGAGCTAAAAACGCTCGGTTTAAGCTCGCTTGGCGGGATTTTGGAGTTTTACGACTTCATCATCTTTGTTTTCTTCGCAAGCATCATCTCGCAACACTTTTTTCCAGCAACTCTGAGTGAGACTTGGAAACTTGTAAATACCTACGGAATTTTCGCCGCTGGCTACCTCGCCCGTCCGCTTGGCGGGATTGTGATGGCGCATTTTGGCGATAAATTCGGGCGGAAAAATATGTTTATGTTAAGCATTTTGCTGATGGTCATCCCAACCTTCGCACTTGCGGTTGTGCCGACTTTTGAGACGATTGGCTACGCCGCACCGCTCTTTCTCATCTTCGTGCGGATTTGTCAAGGCATCGCCGTTGGCGGCGAGCTGCCCGGCGCTTGGGTTTTCATCCACGAGCACGCGCCGCAAGGGCAGAAAAACACATATCTAGGCTTTCTCACCGCCTCAGTCACGGCAGGAATTTTGCTCGGCAGCCTTGTTTATCTCGCACTTTACAGCCTCTTTGACGCGCAAGAGGTGCGTGAGTGGGCGTGGCGTGTGCCGTTTGGGCTTGGTGGAATTTTTGGGATCATCTCAGTCTATCTCCGCCGCTTTTTGGACGAAACGCCCGTTTTTACCAAAATGCGCGAAAGCAAAATCCTCGCCAAATTCCCGCTTGCGGAGGTGCTAAAAAGCTCGAAATTCGGCGTCTTTGTCTCGATGTTCATCACGCTTGTTTTAACAGGCTGCATCCTCGTTTTCATCCTCTTGATGCCAAATTTTGTGAGTGCGATTTTTGCGTTTGACGCCTTTGAGAGGACTTATTTTCAAATCTGCGGACTCGCCGCCATCGTCAGCTCGATCGTCCTTAACGGACTTCTTAGCGACAAGATCGCCCCGCACAAAGTCTGCATCGCATTTAGCGTGGGTTTTGGCGTTTTTAGCCTACTTTTCTTCCGCGAGCTTTACTCAGGCGGCAGCTTAGTTAGCGTGACTTCACTCTACGCCCTAACCTGCTTTTGCGCAGGGGTGATGAATTTTTGCCCCGTGTTTATGAGCGATGTTTTCGAGCCTCGCATCCGTTTTAGTGGCATCAGCTTTGCCTACAACATCGCCTACGCAATCGCCGGTGGCTTCACGCCGCAACTTGCCGCCTTTTTCCACCAGCACGCCTTCTCGCGGCTAAAAGAGGGCTTGGAGATGGACTTTGCGAGCTGGGGACTTGCGGTTTATGTCCTTGCCTTAGCCGTAATCGCAATCGCCACGAGCGTTGCGATGGGCGTGAAGGTTTATGCAAAAAGGGGCGAAACTGCGTAAATCAAATTTGATTTTGACATTTTTTTAAAAACAAGTGGGTATAATGGCGGCTTTCAAGGAGTTTTTGAGTATGCATAATTTTTTAATCAGCCTCATTCCGTTTAAATCCCTCCGCCGCCAAGCCAAAGCAAACGAGGCGCAAAAAGCCGCACAAAAAGCAGCCGACTACCTAAGCAAAAACTATGTCCTACCTTTTTCAAACGGCGAGTTGAAGCACTATGAGTTTGCGCCTTTAAAAGAGTTTGAAAATGACAAAATCATCTGGCAACTTTGGTTTCAAGGCGCGCAAAGCGCCCCAGCACTCGTGCAAAAATGCTTTGACTCAGTAAAAAAGCAAATGGGCGGTAAGTATCAAATCATCATTTTAGACGAAAACAACCTAAAAGACTACATAAATTTTCCGCCTTTTGTCTTGCAAAAGTTAAGAGACGGCGTGCTTAGTAAGACTTTTTTCTCTGACTTGTTGCGTGTGTGTTTGCTTGCAACTTATGGCGGCGTGTGGCTGGACGCGACAATTTACCTAAGCGGTAAAATTCCGCAAAATTTACTCGCACAAGACTTTTTTGCCTTTCAGCGCTCAGCGACTCCGCCGAGTGACGCAAAAGTGTGGAAAAAGTTTGATTACGGCTATTTTGTTTGGGATGAGAGCTTTAAAATTGGGCTTTTAAGCTCATTTTTAGTCGCAAAGGCTAAACATCCGCTAATGCTTGCCCTGCAAGACTTGCTGCTTGGCTTTTTTGAGCGCGAAGAGAGCTTAGTGCATTACTTTACGCTGCAAATTCTCTTTGACCTACTCGTCTCAAACGAAAAATTCGCGCCCCTTAACTGCGCTGTGACAAACGACACAGACGCGCACCTGCTGCAACTTCACGCCAAAGAGTGCTTTGACGCGGTGCTTTGGAGTGAAATTTGCCAAAAAACCACCATTCACAAACTCACTTACTTTAAAACCCTGCCGCAAAATTCAATGGCGATGCGAATTTTAGGGCTTGAAAATGAAAAATTGCGAGGAAAAGCCGATGTTGCAAAATGAGACTTTAAACAACGAACTTACCATAGTTACCGCCTTTTACGACATCGGCAGAGGCGAGATATTAGGCGCGCAGAGGGATTGTGAGAAGTATTTTGAGTATTTTTCCTTTTGGGCTGGACTTCAAAACGAGCTTGTCGTCTTTACAAGTAGCGAATTTGCAGAGAAAATCCGCTTGATTCGAGCAAATTTAGGGCTTGAAGAAAAAACCAAAGTCGTAGTAAAAGAGTTAGAGAGCTTTGACGAAGAGGCTTTGGGCAAAATGCGCGAAGTTTTGGCAAACTTTGACCAAAGCAAGGGGCGAAAACATCCGCAAAACATCGAGTGCGTTAGCGCGGAGTATGACTATGTGATGTATTGCAAGCCATTTTTTGTCTGCGAGGCGATCAATTTAGGACTGACAAGCGAGAAAGTGCTGTGGCTTGACTTTGGTTTTAATCACGGAGGCAGTTTTTTTACCAACAAAAACGAATTTAACTTCGCGCTTACGCCGCTTGAAAACGCGGGGCTTGACGAGAGCAAGATCAACTTTTTTGCCTTAAAAGAGTGTGAGAATGCGCATTTAGCGGAGATTTACTACACGATGGAGCCGTTTTTAATCGGCGGGTTGATTTACGGCGGGCGCGAGGCGTGGGCTGAATTTTGCCTCAATTTAAGCAAGGCGGTGCGAGCGTTTTTGTCGCTGCAACTCATAGACGATGACCAAATCTTGCTTTTGTGGTGTTTGCGAAACTACCCGCAAGCGTGCAACGCTGTAAAAACGCCTGACTGGTTTGAGAGTTTAAGCTTTTTCATCCCGCCACAAATTCGAGCAAATCTTACGCACAAACCGCCAAAGCCACACAAAAAGCACAAGGCGGCGATGCAACAAGCATTAACCAACAAGCACTACCTAAGCGCCCTTGCTTACGCCGTGAAATACATCTTTTGCAAAGCCACTCGCTAACCGCAGCAGCCAAATTGTCAAAGTCAAATTTAGTTTTGACAATTTTAAAGCGAGGATTTTAAATCGAGGACTTTAAAAGCAAGGCAACCTCATCCGCGTCAAAAAGCAGTAAGTCCCGCCGTCTTTTTGCCTCCAAAAGCAGCTCTTGCGAGAAGCCATTTTTAGAAAAAAGCACCAACTTTTCAGGCAAAAGCCCACTTTGGTCGCACTTAAACCTCAGCTGGCTTAGCACGCTTTTACACACCACACGCGCGCGCCACTTCACCTCGCCCACAACGCAAAAACCGCCCTCATTTGCGTAGATGTCAAACTCGTTTTTCAAGTCCCAAAAGCTGCTTACCTCAGCAAGATTTAAGTAAAGTTGCAAAAAATGACAACACGCCCGCTCAAAACCGCCCGCGCAAAAATTGTCAAAATCAAATTTGATTTTCGCAAAAATCTCCTCCTCGCTAAGGTTGAAATTTGGCTCGATGAAGTAAAACCAAAAGCGCAAAAAGTTACTCGCAAAGTGGAATTTGTCCTGCACGCGGTGGCGTCTAAGTGCGCGTGGCGGCTTGCGTGAAGGGATGTTTTCAGCCCGCTCTTCGTGCGTCTTTTCAATGACGATCACATCTTTTTCAACCAGCGAGCGGAGAGTTTTGATCGCCTCATTTTTGGGCAAATGCGAGGTGATGGCAAAGCGTTTGCGGCTCTTTTTAGCAAGTTTTAAAAGCACGCTTTTTTCTTGTGCGGTGAAGTTTTGTGAAGCTTTAAGGCGGGTTAAATTTGGCAAAATTTCACGGCGAATTTTCTCTAAGCAATCTCCTTCTTCAAACTTGCCAAAAACAAAGTAGTTTGCCAAAAGGCGTTGCATTTTACTCCTTTAAAATGCTGATTTTACCTGCCTTGCTTTAAAACTCTCTTAACCTTTTGCACTTGTCCCCAAACGCCTCTGCCAAGCGGTTTGTTGAGGTTGTAAAGTCCGCGAAAGCAGCCGCGGACGGCGATTTTAGCCTTTGTTTTACAAAGCAGTAAAAACCGCTTTAAAGCAGGCGTTTTTAGCAAGTCGTAAGCCAAAACTTGGCTTGAAATTCGCTTAAATTCGCCCTCTTTAAACTTAAAGCAGATAAGCGAGTTGTAGTCGGTGTAAATGACGCGTAAATCCTTCGCAAAAGGGGCGATGATGTCGCAAAAGCCTGAGCGGACAGAGACGACTTTTGCACACTCGCTAGCAAGGGCGATGGCGTCTTTTAAACTAAGCTCAAAGTGCCTCACGCCAAAGTCTTGCGGTTTAAAATTTTGCGGACAAACCGCGTTTAAAACCACCTCAAAACCCGCTTCTTGCAAGGCTTTCACCTCTCTTTCAAACAGCTCTAAACTCAAATTCGCGCAAGTGTTTGCCTCTGGGGCGATGAGCGCAACTTTGTTTAAACTTGGCAGTTTTTCACGCAGCTCTTGGCTAAGACACGGCAGTTTTGTTGGCAGTTTAAACTTTGGCTTAAAGCTTTTTGGCAGGTCAAATGCGTTTGCGACAAAGTCAAAAACTTCGTTAAAATACACTGGAATGTCAAGTGGGATTGGATGGCTTGGGAAGATGCCGCCGCGCGTTGGAGTGCGAAAAACGCCGCGAAGTTTTAGGCACTCGGGGCTTAGAAAAAGCTGTGCAAGTGCATTGTTGATGAGTAAAAACTCACCTTCAAACATCTCGCAAACGCCAGCTTGACTCGCCTTTGCCACAAAGACAATCTCGCCGCCAAAACGCTCTTGCAACGCCTCTTTGTAAAGCAGCTGCATATACAAATCCCCCGCACTGCGAGGCATTAAAAAATACATTTTATCCGCCTCGCACGCAGCGAGCAACTCCTCGTGTGAGGTAAAAATTTTTCTACTCATTTACAACCTTTCAAACACTTTTAAAAATGTCAAAATTGGTTTTGACATTTTGCGTTAAACCGCAATTTACAACGCGTTTTCATCAACCCTTTGCAACTCTCTTTTTTTCTTGCGAAGTTTAAGGTAGGCAAAAGGAAAAGCCAGAAACCCGCCTCGCCAAAAGTTTTCGCAAGCTTTTTGCAGCAAAAGCCCAAGTCTAAATTCATAAGTTTGCGAAAAGTCGTTTTGCACAAATTCTTTTACAAACTTGCTAGTCTCCTTGTCCTTTGAAAGCTCGTTTTGCGCCTCGTTTTTGTGTTTTAAATAAATTTTAAAATACAGCGTAAAAGGCAGACGCACGCGCCTTAAAAAGCCCTTTGTAGTGTAGCGTTTGTAGAGTTTAAGAGGCAAAGAGAATTCGCCGTTTTTGACTTCACGCAAAAAGTGCTTGTAGATCGGCTCGTCGTAGATAAACACCTCTTTTAACGCGCTTGTAGGATTTATCTCTTTTAGCCTAGCTTGCCACCAATATACAAAATTCGTGTAATAAACCTTCAAATCCTCACAATGCGGTGCGATGATGTCGCAAAAGCCTGAACGCACTGAAACAACCCTTGCACACGACAAAGCAAGTGCGATAAGCTCTTTAAAAGACAAATTCAAGTCATAAATGCCCTCGGTAAAATAGCGTTCGTAATCTTGCGTTTGCTGCTGTGCGGTTGATCTCAAACCTAAATTTACTACGACTTTGTAGCCCTTTTCAAGCCACTTTTGGCACTCTGCTTTGAAGATGACAGGTGGTAACGAGGGGCAGGATTTTGCCTCAGGGCAAATTAAAACAATTTTGTTTAAAGGGGCGATCGCGTCAAGTTTGGCTTTTAAATTTGGCTCGATTTGAGGTAAATTTGTCGGCAAATTCCCTTTCGTGTCAAGCGGTAAATCAAGCCACTGTAAATTCCAGTTTAAAGCACTTGTGTAGGTGATTTGCTTTTGTAAAATGTATTCGTGAGCTGGAAAAAGCTTGCCAAGCGTAGGCGTGCTGACAACGCCGTCAAGTTCAAAACACTCAGGCGTTTTAAGAAACAATTCCATCAGTGAATTCTCACAAACAATGTAGTCGCTTTCAAACATTTCAAGCACGGTTGCGTGGCTAGGTTTGATGATAAAGATGATTTTGCCTTGAAGTTTGCTCTCTAACACCTTTTGCAAGAGGCAAAGATAGTAAATATCCCCAGCAGAAAACACAGAAACAAAATAATAACAATCCTCTTTCAAAACCGCCGTTAATTCTTGCATCGTTTTAAGCGGTTTTCTCGCCGAGTTTTGCGTGGTTTGCTGCGTCATTTTCTCTCTTTTCATTCAAATTCGGTTTTGACAAGTTATAAATTCTTGTCGATCACAACTTCTAGCGTTAGTGCCGCGTCCCTTGCTTTATTCACCGCGTAAGCCGTTTTAAGTCCGCTTGGTTTTGTGTCGTTGAGTAAAATCCGCTCGCCTACGGGTAAGTCGGTGAGAATTTGGTTGTAATGCACGCCATTTTGGGCTAAAAACTCACGCAAAGCGGGCAAATCCTGCGCCCTCCTTGCAGTGAGCAAAATGACAATGTCATCTTTTGGCAAACTCGCAAAAAACTCTCTCACGCCGCCTAAAAGCTCGTCTTTGCCGTGCAAATAGCCATTATGCCGCACAAGCGTGCCGTCAATGTCGATAAGCCAAGTTTTTGGCAAAGCAGAAAGTGTCAAAGTTTTCACAGCGTCCCCTCCAAAAGCATAGTCCCGCGGTAAAATGCCGCGCAAATGCTGTCATAATCCTCCCACGCATAGCTTGTTAGGCTGAGCCAAATGAGCGCGTGCAGCAGTTTGATTTTGTCTTTACTTACACTTGGGAGCATATCAAAAAAGCATTCCTCCATATCTCCCCAACCGCTCGTTTTTATCATCATCTCCGCCTCATTTTCCTTAATCAAAAGCGTGAATTTCTTGCGGTTAAACTGGTCATAATCCCCGCAAATGCTGTAATAAAGCTTCGCCCAGTCATAATCCGTGTCGCCAAAAAACTGCGTCTTGCCAAAATATCCTCGCGGGTCGATAAGCACAACTTTTTCGTTAAAGCTATCAAATAGCATATTTGAAAAGGTGCAATCCCCGTGAATAAGCGCAAATTCACGCGCAAAGTGCGTCCTGGCAAGGCGGGCGATTTTTTCCCTTTCAAAAAGCGGATTTTTGTAGTAGCGGGCGTTGATTTTGATGAATTCTTTGTCGCTAAATGGCACAAGCGGAGCTATCAAATCAAGTCTTTCAAAGGTCTTTGTGATGTATGTTTGCTCGCTGTCAGTGTCATTTGCCTCGCGTTTTGGGCTAAGGGCGTGCAAGGCTTCAAGCGCGTTTATGATGCCTTGCAAAATCTCTTTTTTCTGGCTTTTCAGCAAGCATTCATACTCAAAAATGTTTTTGCCTGCGATTTTTTTCATCGTAAGTGGCGCGTAGTCATAAATTTGCGGAATTTGCGTGAAATTTAGCTCATTTACGAAGCGATACCACGCCACTTCTTTTGCGGCGATGTCTCGCCCTTGCGCGTCAAGCGGGGTTTTGATGGCGAGTTGGTTTTTAAATTCGATTTTGTTAAATGGGCGCGTGAGATTTTGCGGATTTAGCTCGTTATACACCAAAAGCGTGCCGATTTCCTTGCTGTGTTTTAAGTCAAGCGGGCTAAATTCAATCTCTTGCGTTTGTAGCCACTCGACAAGTGCGCCGTCTTTTGGAATGCTTTTAAGGCATTTTTTGTTTGCAAAGATGAAAAGTCCCGCCACGCCGTTTTCAAAGCTGGCTTTATGCACAAATTTGCCATTTTCAAAACTCCATCTACACTCAAAATCGCCCGAAATGCCGACAAAATTTTGTGTCAAATTCGAATTTGGCGTTACGCTATTTTGCTGACAAGAGAGAGAGAGAGGAATTTTGAGGCTCGGCTTGCAAATCTGTTTGCAAATCCGCCGCAAAAGGCAAGCTAAACTCGGTAGATAAAATCAAATCGCACCAAATCACCATAAAGCTTTCATCTTCGCTAAACTCTTTAACCGCCTCGCCTATGCCTGAGAGCGTCCCGCTGCCATTTGCAGGCAAAATCTGCCACTCGTAATCACGCGCGAAAATGTCAAGGTATTTTTGCAAAACTTCGACTTTGTAGTCGGCGATGATGGTGAATTTCGCCTTTGGAAATTTTTTGAAAAGATGGAAGATTAACGGCAAATTGTCGTAAGGCACAAGGCATTTTGGCTTGTTTTTGGTAAGCCCTTCTAAACGCGTGCCTTTGCCGCCTGCTTGGACGATGATGTGTTGCATTGAAGCTCCTTTAAAAGGCAGGATTATAACCAAAAGTTTTTTAAAAAATCCTAATCAACTCAAATTCGGTTTTGACATTTTTGCCAAAACATTAACAAAAAATTTAACTTACATTTTAGAATTTTGTGCTAAAATGGCGTTCATTTTACCTTAAAAAGGATTGATTTTGTCCCCCTACTCCCTGACAATGTTATTTGCTGCGGTGTTACTCATTCTTGCTAACGCATTCTTTGTTTTGTCCGAATTTTCTATCGTCAAAATCAGAAAGTCACGCCTCGAAGAGCTGGCAAAAGAGGAGGTAAGAGGCGCAAAACTTGCGCTTTTAATGACAAATTCACTTGACACATACCTTAGTGCCACGCAACTTGGCATCACACTTAGCTCGCTTGCACTTGGTTGGATCGGCGAACCTGCGATCGCGCGTCTCATCGAGCCGCTTTTAGCGCGAATCGGCGTTGCAAACCAACTTGCCGTGCATTCAGTAGCGATCGTCATCGCCTTTGTGATCATCACCCTTTTGCATGTAGTTTTAGGCGAGTTAGTGCCAAAAAGCGTTGCCATCGCAAAGACTGAAAAAGCCGTGCTTTTCATTGCGCGTCCGCTTTATTTGTTTAGGATTTTGCTTTTGCCTGTCATTAAATTTTTCGACTGCATCGCAAACTTTACGCTAAAACTGCTTGGCGTGCAACCTGCAAAAGAGAGCGAGCTAGCCCACAGCGAAGAGGAGATCAAGATCATCGCCCACGAGAGCTTGCAAGGCGGCGTCATCGACAACTTTGAAAGCGAGATCATCAAAAACGCGGTGGATTTTGGTGGGACGGTGGCAAAGGAGATTATGACGCCACGAAGGGACATCATCTGCCTTAAAAAACAAAACTCGCTTGAAGAGAATTTGCAGATCATCTCGCAAAGCAAATTCACGCGTTATCCTTACATTGACGAAAATAAAGACGCGGTGATCGGGATGATCCACATTCGCGATGTGCTTTTGCGGCTGGTGGATGGCTCAAAAGTCGAGCTTGACGAGCTTACACGAAAGTTTATCATCGTCCCTGAAAACAGCCCAGTTTCAAAAATTTTGGTGATGATGAATAAAGAGCGGATCAACGCGGCGTTGGTTGTGGATGAATACGGCGGCACGGCTGGGCTTCTTACGATGGAGGATATCATCGAAGAGATTTTGGGTGATTTAAATGACGAGCACGATGAAGACGAGGCAGACTGGAAGGCGCTAGAAGACGGCGTGTGGGAGTTTGCGGGGCGTGTGGAGATCGAGACGATTGAGGAGATCACAAAGACCGACTTTGACGACGACACCGAGCAGCAGACCATCGGCGGTTATGTTTTCAACCTCTTTGAGAGACTGCCAGAAGTTGGCGAGAAGGTGAGCGACTCGCACTTTGAGTATGAAGTTTTGGCGGTGGAGAATATGCGAGTTGAGAGCGTAAAAGCCACGCTTTTAGAGCGCCTTGCCAACGCCGAGTCGGCTGAGGCTTAGGCGGATTTGGCGGTTTGTTAAAGTCAAATTTGGTTTTTGCAGTTGTCAAAACCGAATTTGACTTTTGTTTTTACTTTTTCGTTTTTTGCTTTGCGTTTTTGCTTTCGTTTTCCACTTTTTCCTCTTGCCGCTAGTAACTTAAAGGAGAATTATGCCGCGTCCGCAGAACAAAGAAGAGCTCATTAGTGCGATGTGCGATGAGTTTGGCAAACTTTGCAAGATTTTAGATGAGACACCACGCGAGATTTTGCAGCAAGATTTTTCAAGCCCGTCCAAAAACAACGCGCGAGACAAAAACGCGCGCGATGTGGTAAGTCACATTTGCGCGTGGCAGGCGATGCTGCGGGACTTCATCACCAACAACACACAACTGCAAAACGGCATCCGCCAGCCAACAAACAGTGTCACGCCATTTTTGCCGCCACCTTACAACTGGGCGACCTACCCAAAACTCAACATCGTCCTTTGGCAAAAGAGTCAAAACATAAGCCTTGAAGAGGCAATTTGCTCACTAAAACAAGGTTTCAAAGAGGTTTTGCAACTAGTGCTGCAATTTAGCAACGAGCAACTCTTCACAAAACGCCATTTTGCTTTCACAAACTCAACAAGCCTCGCAAGCTACGCCATTTCAAGCACAAGTAGCCACTACGCTTGGGCGATTAAACAGCTAAAAAGTGGGTTGAAAGCAAATTTGTCAAAACCTAATTTGAAAAAGCGAGAGTAAGAGGTTGCAAAAACCAAATCAAATTCGGTTTTTGCAAGTTTGGCTAGAACATAAATGTGTAACCAAGTGTTACGCCGTAGTTTGTTGTGTCTGAGTTGATCTCTTCGTATTGGTAAGTAAGCTCGATCGAATTTGCCTCATCCACTTGCCACAACGCGCCAACCCTCACGCCGTAAAATGCGCGGAATTTGCCGTTGTCGATGTTGTGAGTTTGAAGCGGCGTGACAACCGTGCCGTTTAAAGCGTTTCTAACTTCAAGTTGTGCGTTTGCTTTGCTGTTTTCATACGCAAGTCCAGCGTAAAGCCCCGCCACGCCGCTAACCTGCCCGTAAAGTCGCGGTGTCCAGTCCGCGCCAATTGCGAATTTGTGAGCCGACCATTTAAAGTCGTTTGACTTCAACTCGCCGCGAGTAAAAATAAGCGAAGCATCGTCACTTTCGGTGTCAAAAATCTCGCCGCCACTACCTTTTGCGGTGGTTTGATAAGCGTAGGCGATGTAGCCTGCAAAGCTATTCATCCCGTATGAGTCGCCAAATTTCTTGCCGCCTTTGACCTGAATTTGCACGACATTGTCTTTGTAGTTTTCAAAGTCAAAACCTGCGACTTGAAGGTCGCTTTTGCTTTTAAGATAGCCCACGCTACCGCCAGCAAACAACCCTTCTTTGAAAAAGTCGCCCTCAAAAACACCCTCGGCGCTAGCTAAACTAACTGAGGCGACAACGCCTGCTAAAACTGCTGAAAGTTTTTTCATTACTATCCTTTAAATAAAGTTGTCGATTTTAACATCTATTTGTAAAAAAAATGCTAAAACCAAATTTGATTTACGCTACAAAATGTATTTTGCCAAATCCTTGTCTTTTGCCGTGTTTTCAAGCTTGTTTTCGACAAATTCTGCGGTGATCGTGTAGATTTGTCCGCTAAACTCATCCGCCGCAAAACTAATGTCTTCGAGGACTTTTTCAAGCACTGTGTGAAGCCGTCTAGCGCCGATGTCCTCGACATTTTCGTTTGCCAGCGCAGTTAGGGCGGCGATGCGTTTTAACGCCGCGTCCTCAAAGAAGAGCTCAACGCCTTCGGTGGCTAAAAGTGCGGTGTATTGGTTGATAAGCGAGTTTTTTGGCTTGGTTAAGATCTCATACAACGCCGCCTCGTCAAGTCCGTCAAGCGTCACTCTTAGCGGAAACCTGCCTTGCAACTCAGGGATTAGGTCGCTTGGTTTGCTAAGGTGAAACGCGCCTGCGGCGATGAATAAAATGTGGTCAGTCTTCACCGCGCCGATCTTCGTTTTCACCACGCTTCCTTCGACTATCGGCAACAAATCGCGCTGCACTCCCTCTTTGCTTGGCTCGCTGCCGTTTGTCTTTGAAGAGACGGCAACTTTGTCGATCTCGTCAATGAAGATGATCCCTTCGTTCTCAACGCGTTTTAACGCCTGCGCTTTCATCTCCTCTTTGTCAAAAAGCTCCTCTTTTGCCTCGTTTTCAAGCGCCTTTTTTGCTTCTTTGAGCTTGACTTTGCGCTTAACCTTTTTCTCGCCCATTTCAATGAGTTTAATGAGCCCCTCTGGCACGCCGTTTGACTCGTCTGAGTCGGTGTTAAACGCGCTAGTTTTCACTTCGATTTCAACCGCCGCCTCATCAAGCGCGCCGCTTTGCAACTTCGCGCGCATCTTCTCGCGGCTCGTCTCGTAAGCCGCCGCGCGTTCCTCGCTAGCACCATTTGGAAGTGGCGGGATGAGTTTATCAAGCAGCTTGTCCTCAACCGCACGCGCGATCTGCTCTTTTTTTGTCTCGTAAGCCTCTTTTTCAACCAGCGCAAGCCCAGCGCGCGCCAAATCCCGCACCATCGACTCCACATCTCGCCCAACATAGCCAACTTCGGTGTATTTACTCGCCTCGACTTTGACAAACGGCAGCCCAAAAAGCTTTGCTAACCGCCGCGCGATCTCCGTTTTGCCAACGCCCGTTGAACCGATCATTAAAATATTCTTAGGCATCACCTCCTCTTGCTGCTGCGCGCTAAGTTTTAACCTGCGGTAGCGGTTGCGTAAAGCCACGGCGATGACGCGTTTTGCGTCCCCCTGCCCTATGACATATTCGTCCAAAAATTTCACAATCTCTTTTGGTGTTAAATCCATCTTTCAACCTCTATCAAATTTGAATTTCATCACGCACTAAATCCTCAAACTCCTGCCTTTTTCGCACAAGTTTCGCCTCACCTGCGACAACTGCCACCTCAGCTGGTTTTAAACGCATATTGTAATTACTACTCATACTAAACCCGTACGCCCCAGCGCTTTTCACGCCAAGCAAGTCGCCCTCGCAAAGCGGCGGCAAAAACGCACTTTTGTCCAAAAAGTCCGCACTCTCGCACACGCCGCCAACAACCTCGCACAAACTCGCCTCGCCGCGCGCCCCAAGCGGTGAAAGCAGGCAAACTTCGTGTTTTGCCTCGTAAAGTGCTGGGCGGATTAGCTCCGTCATCGCCGCATCGACAATAACAAACCTCTTCTTGCCGTTTCGCTTCTCGCCAACCACGCTTGTCACAAGCACGCCTGCGTTTGCGACTAAAAACCTGCCCGGCTCGCAGATGATTGTCGGGGCGTGGAAGCCCTCTTTTGCCAAATTGCCGCCACTTAACGCGTCCGCTTCGCCCAAATTCGCCTCTTTGCCACTCAAAGCAGCTAAAATTCCTTGCGCCCACTGGTGAAGGTCTGGCTCGTTTTCGTCCGTGTAACGCACGCCAAGACCGCCACCAACATCAAAAAATTTCAGCTCGATGTTCGCACTTTTTAGCGACTTAAAAAGCTTTGCGACGATTCCCGCCGCTTCAACAACGGGCGAGAGGTCGCTAAGTTGCGAGCCGATGTGAAAGTGAATTCCAACTGGCTCTAAAAACTCGCTTTTGTGCATATAAAGATAGATCTGCCGCGCCTCCTCTACACTCACGCCAAACTTTTCGCTCTCCAAACCAGTGCTGATGTAAGGGTGGGTTTTTGCATCCACATTTGGATTAACCCGCACGCTCATCCTCGCTTTTACGCCAAGTTTTTGGGCGATTTTCTCAACCATTTTAACCTCGTCAAAACTCTCGGCGTTTAAGAACAAAATGCCGTTTTGTAGGGCAAATTCGATTTCGTCATTTCGCTTGCCAACGCCGCTGAAAATGATGTTATACGCCTTTGCACCCGCTAGCAAACACTTGCGAATCTCCCCGACACTCACGCAGTCAAACCCCGCGCCAAGCTCAGCCAAAAACCGCAAAAGACTCAAATTCGAATTTGCCTTAACCGCGTAACAAACAAGTGACTTTCGCCCTTCAAATTCGCTTTTGATCTTCTCGTATTGTGCTTTAACATAGTCAAAATCATAAACAAACAACGGCGTGCCAAAACGGCGTGCCAACGCAACATAATCCATTTTCATCCTTTCAAATTTTTGCTCTTGCATTTGAGTTTTTCCACAACAGCCACGCCGCGTAAAGTGCGAGCAGCACAACGGGGGCGATGATGCCAAGTTGTGGGTTGAAGACGCCGTTTTCGCAAAATCTTATAAGCAACAACAACACGCCCCAAACAAACAACCCTGACAAGATCATCCCAAGCGTGAAAAACGCGAGGTTGCTAAACCGCCCAACAAGCGGCAAGCGGAAATATAAAATCACCAACAAAAACGGTGCGAAAAACGGGAAAACCACCAGCGTGTAGAGCGCGGTGGAAATTTTGTTAGTCGAGAGTGCGCTTTGTTGTGCGGCACTCAAAGCGTCTATGGCGTCTTGTGCTGAGTAGGCGATGTTTGTTTGGCTGAGTTTGATGAGACTCTCAGGCGTTAAACGCGGTAAAACGCCCGTTTTTAACGCCTCGCCCAAGCTTGTTTCGTCAAGTTTTTTCAGCCCTTTTTCGCCAAGTTTTAAGGACTGGTTAAGCTTTAAAATCTGCGGATTTTGCACTCGCCACGCGTTGTGTTCAAAAACCGCGGTTGGCGCAGAAATTTTGTAAGCAAGCGTGCCGTTTTGAAGGATGAAAATCTCTACATCTTTTGCCGATTTTAACGCGGGCGAGATGCTTTTGATGAAGACGAATCTGTTCGCGTCTTGGATGAAGATGTCGTAGTCTTTGAATTCAAGTTGCGTTTGCGTGCGGAGGTTTTTTTGCTCGCTTCTAGCGTAGGCAAAGTCGGTGAAATTCGCGCCCACATAGAGCAAAACTAAGACAAACGAGATGCAAAACGCAGGCATAACAACGCTGTTTTTGCTAGCCCCTAGCGCAAAAAAGCTGACAAATTCGCCCGAGCGGATGAGGTTGATCTGGCTGATGACGAAGGCTAAAATGACGCTGACTGGGAGGATGTAACTCACCGCAACAAGCGTGGTTAGCAGGATGTAAGTTAGGCTTTGTGATAGCGAAGTTGAAGTGAGGATGTGCGTGTTTAAAAGCGTGTCGATGGCTACATAAAAAAACTCCAAAGCGACAAAAATGATGAAAAAATATTTCAAATAAACGCCGCCTAAAAACCGCCAAAAAATCATCTCGCCCCTCGCATTTAAAAGGCGTATTTTAGCCAAAAATGCTTAAAAATGGCAAATGCGAGACTAAAAAGCGGCGAATTTGGCGTGGCGGCGAGTTAAATTTGGTTTTGACAAATTTGTGTTTTGTAAAAGCAGATGATTATAAAAGCCGCAGCAAGCGAATTTGGCGTTGGGAGCAAATTTTGCGTGGTTTGACGAAGAAGTGGCACAAAATTGTCAAAACCAAATTTGATTTTGACAATTTTAATTTATTTTTAGATTTTTTTGGTAAAATCCGCCTTTTGCTGGTGTAGCTCAGTTGGTCAGAGCGGTTGCTTCGTAAGCAACAGGTCGGCGGTTCAAATCCGCCCACCAGCTCCACTTTTTGCTTCAAAATTTTGTCAAATTCGAATTTGGTTAGCACACAACACTTAATTAATGTTGATTTGAATGACTGCGGCGAAAATCAGCCGGATTTTGCGGATTTTTCTCACGCCAAAGCCCAACTTTTTTACGCCGCGCGTTTAACTCATCAAGCTTGTAAATTTTCGAATACTGCGTGTAAGCCCACGCGTGTCCGTTTGCGACAAGTTGGCGGTTGAGGCTCGTCTCGTCGCTTCCGCAAGTGACAACGCCGACCTTTCTGCCGTATTTGTCAGTTGATTTAATCTCAATTGTCGCGGTTTTATCAAGGCAAACCTTGCGCGCAAACCTCGCCGAAGCCTCGCCGCCTTTTTGCTTCGCCTCAGGCGCGTCAATCCCATACAACCGCACCTTCACGCGCGAATTTTTAACCAACGCCGTTAGTGTGTCTCCGTCATAAACACTGACGACTTTTGCCGTGACGATGTCGCCTTTTTGCAATTCAGGCGCGATCTCCTTAACCGCACAAGCTGAGATCAAAAGTGTCGCCAACGCCCAAAGCGAAAAGCGTTTTTTCCTTCGCAAAACGCCGCCAAAACCGCCCGTCAAACCACCAAAACCGCCTCGCCTCGCTCTGCGTCTCATCCGCTCTCCTTAACTTAAAAAAGCGATTATACCAAATCAAATTTGATTTTTACATTTTTTTTAAACTTTTTTTTTTAATGAAAATTTAATAAATTTGTTACAAAATTACTCATTTTGAAAAAAAAGTTTCGCTTTTTCCTTTAATTAAACTAAAATTAACCTAGCTTTGACTAAATTTTTTCTAAATTTTTAGTTTTCACAAAAGGCGTTTTATGAGCAAAAAAGTTTATTTGTTCGCAACCTGTTTAGGCAGTGCGGCTATGCAAGAAACCGTACTAAATTCGATCAAGCTTCTAAGGCACGCAGGAGTTGAGGTGGTGTTTATGAAAAACCAAACCTGTTGCTCTCAGCCCTCTTTCAACACTGGCTACTTTGACGAAAGTCGCGCAGTCGCCCTTCACAATGTCGAGCTTTTTTCTAAAAACGACTATCCAATCGTCGTTCCAAGCGGCTCGTGTGCGGGGATGATGAGTCACGACTTTTTAGACCTTTTCAAAAAGCACCCAGAGTTCGAAAAAGTCGCAAATTTCAGCAAACGAGTCTATGACTTAGGGCAGTATTTGATCGATGTTTTGGATGTCAAGTTTGAAGACAAAGGCGAGCCTGTGAAGGTCACTTGGCACACAAACTGCCACGCTTTGCGCGTGCAAAAAAGCGTTCCTGCCAACAAAGAGTTGATCCGCCGTTTGGCAAATGTCGAGTTGGTCGATCTTCCTTACGAAGAGGAGTGCTGCGGTTTTGGCGGAACTTTCTCGGTCAAAGAGCCTGAAATCTCAGACGCGATGGTAAAAGAGAAGATCAAACACATCCAAGAAACTGGGTGTAAATATGTCATCAGCGGTGACGGCGGCTGCTTGCTAAACATCGCTGGCACAATGCACAGAATGGGGCTTGATGTTAAAGGGTTGCACCTTTATGACTTTGTTTGGAAGCGAATTCAAGGAGAGAAACTATGAGTTTAAGCCATAAAGAACACGAGAAAATCATCCACGCAAAATTAGGCGACTCGCAAATGAGAGAGAACCTCTCAAAGGCGATGCACACGCTACAAAACAACCGCAAAAATGTCATTAACGCCAAATTTTACGACTGGGAAGGGCTAAGACAAAAGGCAAAGCGCGCCAAAAACAACGCCATTTACCGACTCGGCGAGCGTTTGGAGGAGTTTGAGAAAAACGCGACCAAAAACGGCATCAAAGTGCATTGGGCGAGCAGCGCAGAAGACGCCTGTGAGATTATCTATCTTCTAATGAAAGAGCGCGGCGCGACTAAAATCCTCAAAGGCAAGTCGATGGCGAGCGAGGAGATCGGGCTTAACCACTACTTGCAACACAAAGGCGTTGTCGCGACTGAGACTGACTTGGGCGAGTTGATTTTGCAACTTGACGACGAGCCGCCAGTGCATATCGTCGTGCCTGCGATCCACAAAAACCGCTACCAAGTCGGCGAGACTTTCAAAAACAAGCTTGGCGCGCCACTTGAACACGACATCGAAAAGCTCAACCAAATCGCTCGCAAACACCTCAGAGAGCAGTTTGAAGAACTTAGCGTTGGGCTTAGCGGCGTGAATTTTGCAATGAGTCGCGAGGGGGCGTTTTGGCTGATTGAAAACGAAGGCAACGGGCGGATGTGCACCACTTCACCTGACATCCACATCGCCATTTGCGGCATCGAAAAAGTGATGGAGACCTTTGAAGACGCGGCAACCACCGTGGCTTTGACAACGCCTTCTGCAACGGGACAATTCATCCCAACTTACAACAACATCATCACCGGACCACGCGGCAAAAACAACGAGCTTGATGGACCAAAAGAGGTGCATATCGTCCTTTTTGACAATCACCGCACGAAAATGGCAGCACACGAAGACTTCAACGAAGCCCTAAGGTGCATCCGCTGCGGCTGTTGTATGAATTTCTGCCCTGTGTATGACAAAGTCGGCGGACACAGCTATGTCGGTGAAATCGGACGCACGATCTACCCCGGACCGATCGGCGAAGTCATCGGACCAAACCTCTTTGGCATCGACAAAATGAGTGACATCTTAACGCTTTGTTCGCTCTGCGGGCGTTGTAGCGAGGTTTGCCCTGTGATGATCCCGTTGGCGGATTTGATCAGAAAACTTCGTTCGCACAAGGTCGCACAAGGCACTCCACCGCAAATCAACGGCGCACAAAACATCCAGCCAAACGCAAGCGAAAGCTTCGTGTTTAAGAGATTTGCAAGCTTTGCGACAAGCGGCAAACTTTGGCGTTTTGGCGTAGGCAACGCACACCTCTTCAACTCGGTTGTGCATACGATGGGTGGGGCGATCCCTGTTGTGAAAAATTGGGTTAAATTCAAAGACCTTCCACAACTAAAATTTAACCTTTACAAAGAGATTCAAAAGATCGAAGGAGTGATTTATGAGTGAGAGTGTTGCGCAAATTTCAGCTAGAAGTCGCGAGGCGATTTTAAATGCGTTGAAAAATAACGGCTATAAAGATGAGAATTTCGAATTTGGCGACTCACCAAACCCAGTAGGACACATCATCAGCGACTACGAAAACCCGGTCAAGGATATGAAACGCAAAATGGCGGAAAATAAATATGTCGTAGAAGAGTGTGACGGTGAGGCGGCACTTGCAGATAAGATCAACGAAATTGTCGCAAGTTACGGCTTTGAGAGCTTCATCTACGGCAAAAGCTTAGAGCCTGAATTAGTCGAGAAGATCAACGCTAAGTCAAAACTACTTTTTGACAAGGAGATCGAAAATGTCCGAAAGGATGTTTTTCACACGGATTTTAGCGTAGTCAAGGCAAAATTTGGCATCAGCTCGCACGGCACAGCGTGCGTGGTTAGCTCACCTGAGCAGCCGCGTATGCTCTCGCTTGCGCCGATGCTTTTGATCGTCTTGTTGCGAAAAGAGGATGTCGTAGTCAGTATGGCGGAGGCGTTAAACGCCGTGAAAGCCGAGAATGAAAAGCTTCCAAACAACATTCTTTTCATCGCAGGTCCTTCACGCACCGCCGACATTGAGCTGATCACCGTTTTTGGCGTGCATGGGTCACAAAAAGCACACATCATCATCTACTAACCAAACGGAATTTGCGGCTAAAACTGCAAATTCCGCCACTTCACAGCCTTGTTAAATTCGGTTTTGGCAAGGCTTTTCTTAAAGATTTTTAATGCGTTGTTTCAACTGCGAACGAGTTAGTTGGCGAATTTTTTGCGAAGATTGCAAGCTGGCGTTGAAGGATTTTGAATGCGGCAAGCGCAATTTGGGCGAATTTGGCGTATATTACTTCTACAAATACGAGATGATCAAGCACATTTTACACACAAAACATCACCTTTGCGGCTGGTTTGCCTTGCGAAGTTTTGCGAAAATCGTCTTTGAAGAATTTTTGGCTCAAAACGGCGAGATTTTTGCGGCAAATGAGTTTGTTTTGCTACCGATTGACGATGTTTTAAAGGGCGGCTACTCGCACACCGCTCTAATCGCCAAGCAATTTTCCCACCCCTCTTTCACTACGCATTTTGGCGGCTTGCGCGCACAAAACAGCGTCACTTACAGCGGCAAATCCTTGCAGTTTAGGCAGGAAAACAGCCGCGAGTTTAAGCTCTCGCTGCGGGCAAAAAACCTACTGCTTTCAAGCGGCAAGCCCGCCGTTTTGCTAGACGATATCATCACCAGCGGCGAGACGATGAAGCAGGCTGCGGCGGAGCTGAGGCGGCACGGAGTTGAAGTCGCGTTTGGCATCGTTCTAGCAGACGCAGGGTTTTAAACCGCCTCACAACTTTGTTGTACGCAAGTCAAATTCGGTTTTTGCCAACTCACGGCTTGAAATTTTGATTTGCCAATTTTGGATTCAAACGCAAAACTAGAATGAAAATTGTAAAAGCAATGTTTCACCTACGCGTTTGCGTAACAAATACAACCGCGCGACACAACCACTTGATCAACTTCGACTGCCTTGACTTGCAATTGTAAAAACAATGCTTCACCTACACTTTTGCGAAGGCAAATTTGCCTAAATTTTCAAAGCAACGATTTGAAAATTTCCCTCCGAAACTTGCAAAAACCAAAACGCAAAATTGTCAAAACCGAATTTGAAACTCGACAAATGTTTAACTAAATTTGATTTTAGCAGTTTTGAGTTTTCGGAAACTTGGCGAAGTTAAAATTTTCTTAAAGGGGGACAAGGGGGCTTGAATTGCGAAGTCGCTCCCCTTATCCCCCGACCACACGCTTTCAATGTTGCGTAAAAAACTGATAGTTTTTACGATTAATCTAAATATTTAGGCGTTTTGAAAACCAAATTTGGTTTTGACAATTTTGGGTTTTGGTCTTTCAAGTTTCGGAATGAAATTTTTAAAGCGTTGCTTTAAAAATTTAGGCACTTGTACTAGCGCAAAAGTGTAGGTCAAAACATTTTTTTACACTTTTCATCCTAGTTTTTAACTTAAATTCAAAGCTGGGAAGTCAAAATTTCGCTGTAATTTTGCAAAAACCAAATTTGAGTGAAAATTTGCGGAGTTTTAAATTCGGTTTTGACAATCCGCATTGCGGTAAAAACAAATTCGCTTTTATCAACTTGCTTACACTCAACCAAATTAGGCAAATTCACTGCGTGATGAAGAGGAAAATCTCATCCGCTAACAAGAAATCCTTGCAAAAAAACCGCCCGTTTTCAAGCCTAAAAAACCTCTCGTCCCTTAGCGTCTGAGCCCTCGCAAGCCGCTTTGCGTCAAGCCCTTTTGCCTCCACGCCAACCGCGCTTCTTAGCCCCAAAAACAGTCTCTCGTCAGCAAGATTTTGCGCGCTCAAATTCTCGCACTCCTTGCTTAGCGGCGAGTTGATGTAGGCTTGTGCGTTTTTGGGCGAAGTCAGCCGCAAACCGCCACTCGTCCCAACTGCAAACGCACCAAACCCAGCGTAATCCGCCCCTTGCCAATAGGCGTAATTATGCCGACAAACATCCAACTTTCCGTGCAAATTCGTGGCAAAATTTGAGATTTCATACTGCGTGAAGCCGCGATTTTCAAACTCGTCAAAGACAAAACGCGCCAAATTTTCGTCATCCTTCGCAAAATGCGGCGTCAAAGCAAACGGCGTGTTCTCCTCAATCGTCAAAGAATACGCGCTAAGGTGCGTAAAAGGCAGAGTAAAAAGCAGCTCAAACTCGCGTTTTAACGACTCTTTTGAGTCAAGACAAGTGCCGTAAATCACATCCACGCTAACCCGCTCAAAGCCCGCTGCCACCGCGTTTTGCACCGCGTCAAAAACATCCTTCTGCCCGTGTCTTCTGCCCAAAAGTTTCAGCTTGTCTTCGCGCAAACTTTGCACGCCAAAACTCACGCGGTTTAAGCCAAAACTCCGCATCTCTCTAAGCCACTGAGGCGTTGCGCTTCGCGGGTTTGCCTCCGCGGTGACCTCGCAGTTTTGGCTTAGAAACGGCTGAATCTTCTCAAAAATACCAGCGTAAAACTCCGCTTTTACGACACTTGGCGTCCCGCCGCCGAAGAAAATTGTTGTAATTGGCTCGTTTTTGAGCTTGAAAAAGGGATGCGCGCCCGCCAAAAAAGCGTCCAACTCAAAGTTAATCGCGTCAAAATACGGCTTGACTAGCCCAAATTCTTTATCCGTTGAGCCAAAAGCACAATAAGGACACTTAGAAGCACAAAAAGGAATGTGAAAGTAGAGATGCATAAAAAGTCCCCGCGTCAAAAACGCAGGGAGTTAAACTATTTGTCGCGAAGACCAAGCTCGTTGATCGTTTTGATGTAGAGTTCGTAGTTTGTTTTTTTGAGGTATTTCATAAGTCTTTTTCGTTGTCCGACAAGCTTCATAAGCCCAAGTCTTGAACTAAAATCCTTCTTAAAAACCTTCAAATGCTCTGTAAGTGAGCTGATCCTGTTTGAAAGCAGTGCGATTTGCACCTCTGCTGAACCTGTGTCGCCTTCTTTGCGAGCGAATTTAGAGATAATCTCTGCCTTTTGCGCCGAATCCAAAGCCATAATAGCCTCCTTGATTGGTAAAATAAAACGCCGATTTTAGCTAAAAAAGTTTATTTCTGCCTTAAAACGCTCTGTTGAGGAAAATTTTTTTGCCAAAACCGAATTTGTTGTTAGTAAATTTAATGTTTTGCGCCTCAAAAGTGTAAAATTTGCCGCCAAACGCCCTTGCAAACGGGAATTTTTCAAAGTAGCACTTACATTCTTGCGTGGTTGCTGCCCGCACAAAGCCGTTTGCTTGCACGCCTTGAATTTGCGCCACACTTTTGTCGTCGCAAACCGAAACGCTCGCAAAAATCAGCTTGTTTGCCGCAAAGAAAGAGTCAAAAACTTTTGCGTGAAAAGAATCTTCTTTGCTTGCAAAAACCAGTCCAAAACACTCGGCGTAAAAGGCGTAAAAACAGCTAAAAATGTGCGTTTGTGGCGTCAAACCAGCCGTTTTTCTCTCGCCGCCAAACTCGCCAGCTTTGCTGCAAAATTCGCCGAGCTTGCTTGCAATGCAAGCTTTGCCCGCCACTGCGACATTCTCGCCAACTTCACCCGCTGAGTCGCTGCTCTTTTTGCTAACGCCAAATTCGCCGCAAAACTCGCCAGCCTCACGCCCAAAAGCCGCCGCCGCCAAGCTACCAAATTCGCTTTCAACAAAAAAGGCGACATTCGCGGTCTTTTGCCTGTCTAAAAACTCTCTTAAAACCGCCAACATCGCCCAAAACCCCGATTGTCAAAACCGAATTTGACTAAAAATCCTCAAAATCCTCTTCGTTGATCTGCAAAAGCCCAGCTTCATACTCCTGCAAAATCCTACCCTCAACCAAGCTTTTTAGCTTCGCAAAGTTTGTAAAATCCCCCGCTTCAACCTCACCAAGCAACGAGAGCGCCTCCTCGTCCCACTGCGAGAAAACCGCCTTCAAATAGGCAGTCGCGCACTCAGGGTTGATCAGCCGTTGGGTTTGCGAGTGCTCCAACCAAACAACCGCACGCAAAATCTCGCCTTGCGTTGTCATCGCCACGCCAGAGTAAGGCACGAGGAGTTTATACATCTGAACTTTGATGTCCTCTTCTTCGCCGATGAGCCTATTTTTTGCGATCTCATACCGCCCGTTTCCAAGCGAGAAAATACGGTAAGAGTTGTGCCCAACCATCTGCGAAAACCTCTCACCCTCGCGCCCCTCGCACTCCCAACAGCGGTTAAACGCCACGCCGTCCCAGCCATTTAACGCAAAAAATCTCCCCTCGATCTCAATCACGCTAATCTCAGTCTCTTGCCAATGCATTCTATCCTCTCAACTCACAAATTGTCAAAATCAAATTTGATTACAACAACTTTTCAGCCACGCTCTCATCGCACATTCCGATGATGTTGTAGCCGCCATCTACATAATGAACCTCGCCAGTCACACCGCTTGCTAAATCACTCAGCAAGTAAAGCCCACTTTTGCCGACATCTTCGATACCAACATTGCGGCGAAGCGGCGCGTTAGCTTCATTCCAACGCAAGATCAACCGAAAATCGCCAATCGCACTTGACGCAAGAGTTTTGATCGGACCTGCGCTGATCGCATTTACACGCACGCCCTTTTCGCCAAGGTCGTGAGCGAGGTAGCGCACGGTGCTTTCAAGCGCAGCTTTTGCCACTCCCATTACATTGTAATGTGGCACGAATTTCACGCCGCCAAGGTAGCTTAGAGTGAGGATTGACGAGTTTGCGCTAAGCACTGGAAGGCAGGCTTTTGTCAGCGACAAGAGGCTAAACACACTCGTTTTCATCGCCACATCAAACGCCTCCGCGGTTGTATCCACAAACGCGCCAGTAAGCGCCTCTTTTGGCGCAAACGCAACCGCATGCACGACAAAGTCGATCTCACCAAAATCGCGCTTCAAACTCTGCGTCAAAGCTGCCAGATGCTCCTCGTTTGTCGCGTCCAGCTCGTAAATCGCCTTCGCACCGACCTCTTCGGCGATCGGCTCAACGCGTTTTTTCAAAGTGTCGTTGAGATAAGTCAGCGCGATCTCCGCCCCAGCCTCTTTGAGCTGCGAGACGATGCCGTATGCGATACTCATTTTGTTAGCCACGCCAACAACCAAACCCTTTTTGCCTTTCATTAACATAACACACCCCTTAAAGTTTAATCAAAAAGGCTAATTTTATCCACTTTTACTTAAAAAATGGCAAAATAGCCCGTTTTGCAACGCTTTTTGCACTCAAATTCGGTTTTGACAACTACGCCGCGTGTGTGACAAGCTGCGGGAATGGGATGCTAAGTCCAGCGGCTTCGAGGCTAACCTTACCCTCTTCGAGAAGATAGTGATAAACCTCCCAGTAGTCCGCACTTTGCACCCAGCACTTCACGACTAGATCTACACTGCTTGCCGCAAGCGCATTCACGCCGATGAAAACCTCAGGGTCTTTAAGGATCTTTTCGTTTTTTTGCGTCAAGCGTTGCAAAACCGCCCTTGCCGTGCCGATGTTGTCTTCGTAAGAAATGCTGAAAATCACATCCACACGCCGTGTGCCAGTGAGCGAGTAATTGACGATTTTTGAGGCGATGACCTGCAAGTTTGGGATGATGATCGTCTTGCCATCAACGGTTAAAATGTGCGTGCTGAAAAGATTTAGTTTAACGACTTTGCCGATCGAGCCGCTGATATCAACCGAATCGTCAAGCCGAAACGGACGAAAAAAGATGATCAAAACGCCCGCGCCGATGTTGCCAAAAGTGTCCTTAAACGCCATACCAACCGCAAGTCCCATCGCACCCAAAACCGCGACAAACGAAGTTGTGTTAATGCCGATGTTTGAGAGGGCGGCGAGGAAAATGAAGATGTAAAGCAGCGTTTTTAGCGCGTTGATCGCAAAGTCGGTTAGCATCGTGTCTAAAACCGAACTTTTGTGCAGGATTTTGAGCAAAATCGCAGATAATTTGTTGATGATCAAATGCCCGATATATAAGATTAAAATCGAGCCTAGGATGTGCCACGCGTAGCTCGTGATGAATGACAAAATCCCACTCCAATCAAAATGCGACCAAAATTTCGCACTCACCAACTCCTCAGCCGTGACATCACTCAGCTCTTCAAAAACCTCCGTCAAGGCGTTTGCCGTCTCGTTTGCCGTTTCATTCAAACTCGCGTTTAAACTCTCGTTAATCGCCGTGTTATTCATCAATTCCTCCGATGTGTAAAATGTAGTCTTCAAAAATTTGACTTTGTAAAAAAAGTTCGTATTTGCCCGCTTTTAGCTCGTCTAAAACGACGATCGCATTTAGGCTAAACTCGCCGCAAAGCGCGTGTCTGACGGCGTTTTCGTGCTCCAAAGGCGGCGGAGAGTGGCAAAAGTCTTGCGCGTTTTTTACGCGACTTGTCAAAACCGAATTTGACACGCGGTTTAGCAGTTTTTCAAACGCCGCCGAGTGCAAAAGCACGAGTCCCTCTTTTTGCAGACGCACCACGCCATTTTGTGCCGATTTGGCGTTAAGCTGCTCCTCACTAAGACTAAATTTCACCACCTCGCGCGAAGTTGTCGAGTAAAACAGCACATAACTTGGCAAAACCTGCGCCTCAAACCTCACAAAAGCGCGCAACAAGCGATAATTTAGCGTCTTTCGCCGTTGCAGCTCAAATTCCGCGCCCTGCTCTTGCAGCCTTGCGACTTTGCTAAAAACCTCCAACCTCTGCTCAGGGCTGTTTGGCTGAATTTGGCGTGAAAGAGGACTGAAAAGTCGCGCGTCAAAAGGCGGATTTGCCACGCCAGACGCCGCCGCCATAGAATTTGTCAAAACCAAATTTGATTTTGACAAATTCTTTGCCGCTTTTTGCGCGTTTTCGTTGTGCAAAGCGTGGATGCAACCGCAGTAGTTTTGGTGGTAAAGTTTTGCCTCAAACGCCATCCTCATCTGCTCGTTTGTCCCGCCATTTTTGCGGTAATCCACAACAACCGCTTCAAGCCCGCACTCGTCTGCTGCCTTCAAAAGCGCCGCACCGAGCTGGTTGATGCTCTTTTTTGGACTCATCAACAGCGTAGTCGTCAGCCTCTTGCAGCCAAGTTTTTGCGCCATTTTCGCAGAATGCGCCATTCGGTAGTCAAAGCAATATTCGCACCGCTTACCCTTTTCAGGCTCAGTTTCAAGCCCTTTTGTACCGCCAAGCCAGTCAAGCGGAGTGTATTCGCCCTTAACAAGCTCGATCCCAAGCTGCTTGCAACTCCTCGCCACATCGCAAAACCTCAGCTCAAATTCACTTTGCGGGTGGATGTTTGGGTTGTAAAAAAAGCCGATAATCTCGTCATTTGCAAACTCTTGTTTCAGCCGCGTGAGAAAGTAATAACTATCCACACTGCAACAAATTTGAACTAACATCTTCATTTTCGCCCTTTGTGAGGTGGTTTATAAAAAAAAATTGCTAAAAATCGACTGAAATTCAGCTTTTTTGAGTAAAATCGCCCATTTTAGCAACTTTAAAGGGCAATAATGAGGCTTTGTGAATTAGAAATTTTAAGAGGCAAAAAAAATCTTCTCGCCTTTTCACACGGCAGCGACTCGACCGCCCTTTTTCACGCACTTTTGCAAACCAAAATCGAATTTAGCGCCGCCCTTTTCAACTACAAAACGCGCCCAACTAGCGACCTTGAAGAGGCGGCAGCAAGAGAACTTTGCGAGAGGTTTGGCGTGGAGTTTTTTGCGACTGATGTTGAAAATTTTCGCCCCTCAAAACCGCTGAAAAACAAAAATTTCGAGTCTTTTGCGAGAGGCTTGCGATATGACTTTTTCTTACAACTTAGCCGCCAACACGGCTTTTGCAACCTGCTGACCGCACACAACTTAAATGACAACTTCGAGTGGTTTTTGATGCAGATTGCGCGGGCTGGAGCTACGCTTGGGGCGATGCAAACTCTGAGTCGCTGGGAGGGTTTGAACCTCGTGCGACCGCTGCTTTTGACGCCAAAGAGTGAGATTTTGGAGTTTTTAAAAGCGGGCGAGTTTGAGTTTTTTGAAGACGAGAGCAACCACGAAAAAGCGTTTCTTAGAAACCGCATCAGACGCGACTTTGCTACGCCGTTTGTTAGAGAGTTTGAGCTTGGCGTCAGACGCGTTTTAACCAGCCTCGCCTCGCAAAAAGAGCAGCTGCAATTCGAATTTGAAGGCAAAGAATTTTTCATTTTCTCGCAAGAAAACGCCCTTTTAAAACTCGATCTCGCCGCAAAAAGACTCGGAGTCGTCACCAGCCTCGCGTCAAGAAAAAGCGTTTTGCAAACAAACGGCGTGCTAAGTGGCAAAATTGCCGTTTGTAAAATGGGTGAAAATTTCGCCACAAAAGAAGGCGGCGGTGGGCTTTACGCCGCTTTTTTACGCAAAGAAACAACGCTTAACAAAGAGCAAAAAGAGCGGTTTAGAAAGGTAAAAATTCCACCGTTGATGCGTGGTTTTTTGGCGCAAAATGAGGAGATTTTCCGCCAAATTTTAGAAAAATTGGGTTCAAATTCGGTTTTGACAAAATTTTAAGAGGTTAATTAAAGTTTGTTTTGCTAAACTACAAGTTTTTACTTTAAGGAGAAAAAATGACTTTTAGTCAGATTTTACTTGAATTGCAAAATTTTTGGCACTCGCAAGGATGCGTGATCGTCCAACCTTACGACATTCCAGCGGGTGCAGGGACCTACCACAACGCGACCTTTCTACGCTCGCTTGGTCCAAAGCCGTGGCGCGCAGCGTATGTCGCTCCAAGCAGACGCCCAACAGACGGACGCTACGGCGAAAACCCAAACCGACTTGGCAGCTACTACCAGTTTCAAGTCATCCTCAAACCAAGCCCAGACAACATCCAAGAGCTTTATCTCACCAGCCTTAAACGACTAGGTCTTGACCTCAACAAACACGACATCCGCTTTGTTGAAGACAACTGGGAGAGTCCGACACTTGGCGCGTGGGGGCTTGGCTGGGAGGTTTGGCTTGACGGGATGGAGGTGACGCAATTTACCTACTTTCAGCAAGTCGGCGGAATTTCTTGCGAGTTAATTAGCGGCGAGATCACCTACGGCGTGGAGCGTTTGGCGATGTATCTTCAAGGCGTGGAAAATGTCTATGACATCGCCTTTGACGAGGGTGTGAGCTACGGCGATGTGCATAAGCGAGGCGAGTTTGAGTTTAGTAAATACAACTTTGAAGTGGCGGATACGCAGATGCTTTTTGCGCATTTTGAGGCTTACGCGAACGAGTGCAAACGGGCGTTGGAGGCTGGGCTTGCCTTGCCAGCGTATGATTATTGTATGCTTTGCGCGCATTTTTTCAATGTCCTTGACGCGCGCGGAGCGATCAGCCAAACAAGCCGCCAAAACTACATCCTCAAAATCCGCGATTTAGCTAAAAATTGCGCGTTGGTTTATACGCAAAATGAGTCAAATTCGAATTTGACAAAAAACTAACCACATTTTAGGAAAAAGAGGATGAAAATTTCGCACATTTACCAGCTTTTAGACGAGCTAGCCCCGTTTGAGACGCAAGAGGCGTGGGACAACAGCGGCTTGCTCGTTGGCAGTATGCAAAGCGAGTTTGACAGCGTTGTCGTGGCGGTGGATTTGGACACAAAAATGGTCCAAAACGCCGCGCTAAAAACGCTCTTCATCACCCATCATCCGCTCATTTTCAAAGGGCTCAAACAGCTCGATTTCAGCCGTTATCCAAGCTCGATTTTACACGGGCTTTGCGCCAAAGAGTGCAGCCTCATCGCACTTCACACAAACGCCGACCTCGCCTTTTTAAACAAATTCGTTTTAAGCGAGGTTTTGGGCGTGAAAAACTTTACGCAAAATGGCTTTTTGCTTGAATGGGAGCTTGAAAAGCCGCGAAATTTTGACGACTTTGCCCGCGAGGTGAAATCAAATTTGAATTTGACAACTTTACGCGCGGTTAAAGCAAACGAAGAAGTGCATAAAATCGCCTTTTGCACGGGCAGCGGAGCGGATTTGCTTAATTTTACGGAGGCGGATTGTTTTTTAACGGGCGACCTGCGTTACCACACGGCGGTTGAAGCCCGCGAAAACGGCGTGAGCTTGATCGACATCACGCATTATTCCAGCGAGGTGCATTTTGCTAAATTTTTGGTAAATTTCTTGCAAAAAAATTCAATTTTGGCTATAATCGGCGATTTTGCTGACCCATTTAGGTTTTATTAACAAACTAACCACAAAGGAAAACAATGACAAACGACTTAAAACAACTCGTCGAGCTCTCAAACCTCAACAAAGAGATAGACGCTTACGCACCGCAAATCGAGCAGATCAACACCGCACTTGCCAGCAAACACGCGCAAATCGACCAGCTAAGCAAAAAGGGCGAGAAGGTCGCAAAAGAGATCGGCGACTTGCAAGACAACATCCTCAGCACAAACGCTAAAATCGCCGAATTTAAAAGCAAGATCGCCGATGTTGCGAAAAAAACTGGCGCGGTTCAGACCGAAAAAGAGGCGGCTGCGTTGGAGACTGAGGAGGGACTTGCGCGTGACCAACTAAGCTCGGCAAATGACGACATCGCGCGTTATGAGAGGATGATCGAGAGCAAAAACGAGCTTCTTAGCGCGCTTGAAGGCGAAAAAACACAAGCCCAAAACGAACTTGACGAGCTTAAAGCCAAAAGCGACGAGGCGTTAAGCGTGATCGAAAAAGGGCGAAAACAGCTTACAAAACGCAAAGAAGAGCTTGTTGCAACTTGCGACCAAAAACTTGTCGTTTTCTACGAGAAGATCCGCAAATGGGCGAAAAACACCGCAGTTGTTCCAGTGCGAAAACAGGCTTGCTACGGCTGCTTTATGAAGATCAGCGACAAAACCTACAACAACATCCAACACTCAGACGAGGTTGTAACTTGTCCGCATTGTGGTCGAATTTTGTTTAAAGAAGAGAGCGAGAAGTAACGCTGTTTTGGTGCTCAAATTTGGTTTTTGCATTTTGTCAAAACCGAATTTGGCGTTGGAAATGACGCAGAAAAAGGGGATGCGATGGTTTTGGTGAGTCACGCTAGCAAGGTGATCGTTCAAGGATTTACGGGCAAAGAGGCGACTTTTCACGCCCAGCAGTGCATCGAATACGGCACGCAGATTGTCGGTGGGGTGACGCCGTTTAAAGGCGGCGAAACTCACTTGGGTTTGCCCGTGTTTAACACAGTCAAAGAGGCGGTGGCAGCGACAAAAGCGGAGGTTAGTTTGGTTTTTGTTCCACCACGCTTTGTAGCCAGCGCAATCGCCGAAGCTGCCGAAGCAGGCATCAAACTCGCCGTCATCATCACCGAGCACACGCCCGTGAAGGATATGCTGCAAGCAAAGGCTTTTGCGAACAAATGCGGAATGAAGATCATCGGACCAAACTGCCCGGGACTTGTCAGCACGGACGGCTGCAAACTAGGGATTATGCCAAATTCGGTTTTTGCACGCAGCGAGCGTAATGTCGGCATCATCTCCAAGTCTGGCACGCTCACTTACGAAGGGGCGAAACAGGCAAGCGACTCGGGCTTTGGCGTAAGCACTGCCGTTGGCATCGGCGGAGATAGCGTGATCGGAATGACTTATGAGGAGTTGTTGCCGCTTTTTGAAGCAGACGAGGCGAGCGAGGCGGTGGTAATGATCGGTGAGATCGGCGGGACTTTGGAGATCGCTGCGTGCGAGGTGATTAAAAAAATGACCAAGCCAGTAGTCGCGTTCATCGCAGGCAAATCCGCCCCAAAAGGCAAGCGGATGGGGCACGCAGGGGCGATCATCGGCGGAGCGCAAACGAGCGCAGAGGGGAAAATGGCAGCACTTCGTCAAGCTGGGGCGATAGTCGTTGAGAGTCCTTCGCTGATCGGTGAAGCGTTGGCAAAAGCCTTGAAAAAATAGCGATGTCGCAGCCGCAAAACGCCACGAATTCGGCGCAAAACTTGACGCGTAATCAAGCGATTATGAACTTTTTTCAATACAACAAAATCCAAATTCTCTCAACAACGGATGGCGACCAGCCAGTTAGCCGCCCAGTTGGAAGCGCGAATTTGATAAACGATCGCATCTACTACTCGATGAATAAAAACAAGCCGATGTTTTCTCAACTTTGTCAAAACCCAGCCGTTTGCATTTGTGCTTGTGATGCGAATTTTAGGTGGATTCGCATCCTCGCAAACGCCGTTTTTGACGAGGATTTAGCCGTAAAAGAGGAGTTTATCAACCGCAAAGCCACGCGCTTTGAAAGAGCAGACGACCCAAATTTCGCCACCTTTTACATCGACATCAAACTCGCAGAGCTTCACTCCGCAGGCGTTGCGACAACGCTTTGAGCGGCGTTGTGACTTGTCAAAAGCAAATTTGGTTTTGACAAATTCGTCATTTGAAATTTTAACTTTCCAGTTTTGGATTTAACTCTAAAATGAGGATTAAAATTGTAAAAGCAATGTTTCACCTACACTTTTGCGACAGCAAAAGTGCCTAAATTTTCAAAGCGTTGCTTTGAAAATTTCCCGCCTTGGCGTTTAGGTTTAAAATTTTAAAATTGTCAAAACCGAATTTGAAACTCTGAGATTTTGCAAATTAAATTCAGTTTTTGCAAAACCGCAAATGTTAAAACCAAATTTGATTTTTCCAGTTTTTGATTTTTTGAGGTTTGACGAGGTTATTTTTTTTAAAGGGGGACAGGGGGGCTTGAATTGCGAAGTCGCTCCCGCAAATCCGCCTTCTAATCCCCCAATCCCACGACAACGCTTTCAAGGTTGCGTAAAAACTATTCGTTTTTACGAGTGATTTAAACTAATTTACAAAAACTAAATTTGGTTTTTGTAAATTAGCGCGTGAAATTTTGACTTTCCAACTTTGAATTTAAGCCGAAAACTAAAATGAAAATTGTAAAAGTAATATTTTCACCTACACTTTTATGCTAGTAAAAGTGCTTAAATGTTCAAAGCAACGCTTTGAACATTTCACGCCTTGGCGTTTAGGTTTAAAAATTTAAAATTGTCAAAACCAAATTTGGTTTTAGCATTTTGGCACAGGCAATCAAAAACTTCGCGAATTTAAAAGTCGGCAAAAGCTCGTAAAAGTTGAAATAAGTCCAAAAAGTTAGAAAAAAGCAGCAAAGCTAGTCAAATTCGGTTTTTGCAAACTAAGCAAAAACCAAATTTGACTGCAAAATGCGAGTTTAGCCAGCGCCAAACCCGCCTAAAAAGCGTTAATGCTCCAAAAATGCGATCGCACTAAGTGCCGCGACCGCCCCGTCAGCTGCCGCGCTGATCACCTGTTTTGGCGCATCTTGTCGCAAGTCTCCTGCGACAAAAAGCCCCGCAACATTAGTCTGCATTTTCAAATCCACCCTAACTTGTCCGCCCTCTGTCACTTCGCACAAAAACTCGCCGTTGTCGTTTTGTAACACGCCGTTTCGCACATTGAGTCCGACAAAAACGAAAATCCCCGGGACCGCAAGTTCGCGTTTTGTGCCGTCTTTAAAGGAGATTTTCACTCCCTTCACGCCCGCTGCGTCACCGAAAATCTCCTCCACAACCGCGTTTGTCAAAAACTCGATTTTCTCGTTTTCTTGCGCTTTTTGCAGCGTTGCGGGCGCAGCGCGGAAGCCGTCTCGGCGGTGGATGATATAAACTTTCGAGCAGAATTTGGTTAGGTAAATCGCCTCTTCGATCGCCGTGTCGCCGCCGCCTAAAACTGCGACCTCTTTGCCTTTGTAGAAAAAGCCGTCACAAGTCGCGCAAGTTGAAACGCCTCGCCCAAAAAACTCATCCTCGCCCTTGACGCCCGCGCGGCGTGGAGTTGAGCCAGTGCAGACGATGACGCTTTTTGCCTCAAATTTCTCGCCGTCTTCGCACGAAATGGTAAAAATTTCGCCATTTTTCGCAACGCGCGTGACGGTTTTGTTCTCTTGTTGCAAGCCAAAACGCGTGCATTGCTCCACCCACGGCATCATAAAACTAATGCCGTCTTTCACCTCCGCGACTCCCGGGTAGTTTTCGATCTCTGAGCTACTGGTGATCTGCCCGCCGGGCATCGCACTCTCAAACATCACGACATTTTTCAGTCCGCCACGAGTCGCGTAAAGTCCTGCCGAAAGTCCTGCTGGACCTCCTCCGATAATTGCTAAGTCAAGCATTTTAATCCTTTAATTTAATTTACACAACTTAGCCAAACCAACTTTAACTAAGCTCTGTAAATATGCCAACTTAGCGGCAAAGACGCCAAAAGACGCCTTTGCAAAAGCTTAAAGAAGCTCGTTAATCTTAGCTGCGATCGCTGCTTTTGACTGCATACCGATTAGCGTTGCTTTAATCTCGCCGTTTTTGTAAAAAATCAGCGTTGGGATCGAGCGGATGCCGTGTTCTTGCGCTAAATCCCCCTCCGACTCGGTATCAACTTTGCAGATTTTCGCTTTGCCCTCAAAGTCCGCTGCCAACTCGTCGATGACTGGTGCAAGCATCCTGCAAGGTCCGCACCACGGCGCCCAAAAATCCACCAAAACAACGCCCTCAGAGGTCACGCTTTTGTAGTTGTCACTTGTTAAGGTAATGTAACCTGACATATTTCATCCTTTGTAAAAAATTGCGTAATTGTAGCGACAAATTCTTAACAAAACACAAATTTTTTTCCAATCTCCAAAAAGCGTACGCAAAAATTGCAAAATTCAAATTTGATTTACAATTTTAGGTTAAAGTTAGTGAAAAATTTTGGAGAGTTATGAGACGATTTATTTTACGGCATTTAGCGGTTTATTATATGTTAATAGCGTCGCTTTGTTTTGCGCTAACTGGGGCGTTTGCGAAGATGCTGAGCGAACAAATGGGCAGCGTGGAAGTGGTCTTTTGGCGCAACTTGATTGGCTTAGCACTCGTGGTTTATGCGCTCGCTAAGGCGCCTCACGCTAAACTCACGCACGGCAAAGGACGCCCGTTGCTGCTCATCTTTCGCGGCGTCATCGGCGTTGTCGCACTTCTTGCCTTTTTTTATAACATCGCCCACATCTCGCTTGCTGCTGCATTCACATTCTCAAAAACAAGCCCGATTTTCACCGCGATTTTTTGCTTTCTTTTCTTAAAAGAGCGAATTTCTCTGCGCGGTTGGGGCGGAATTTTGCTCGGGTTTGTCGGAATTTTACTCATCGTCCAACCCAACATCGGCATCCACAAAAGCGACCTCATCGGCATTTTCAGCGGCGTTGGCGGCGCGCTTGCCTACACGAGCGTCAGAGAGCTGCGCAAATGCTACGATGTCAAAGTCATCGTCCTTTCGTTTATGTTTTTTGGCTCGCTCATCCCGCTTGGGCTAATGGCGTTTGGCGAGTCGCTGCAAAGCGCGTTTAGCGGCACATTTTCCTTCCTCTACGCGCCTTTTGTGATGCCAGATGCGGTTAGCTGGGCGCAGATAGTTGCGATGGGCGTTTTTGGGGCGGTTTTTCAAGTGAATTTAACCAAAGCCTTCGCCGCCTCACGCTCTGCTGGCGTCATCGCCGCCGTTGGCTACACCGACATCCTTTTCAGCCTACTTTTTGGCGTGATGCTAGGTGACGGCTTGCCAAATTTGCTTGCGTGCGCAGGAATTCTAGTCGTCATCATCGCCGGCATTTTAGTCTCGGTCTAAGAAATTTTGTCAAATTCGAATTTGACAAAATTTTAGATCAACTGCTCGCTTTTTGCCTCGTTTAACATCCGCATTTTCAACTCGCTAAGCCGTTTTGAGAGCAGCAAGTTGTAATTTTTTGGCGTGTAAAGCGACTTGTGCTCAAAACTTAGCGTTTCAAGCCTGCTTTTTGCGTAGTCGCGAATTTGCGCCGCAGTCGGCAACGCGTAGATCAACCTTCCGTTTTCAACCACCTTAAAAAGCAGCTCCTTCGCGACAAATCTCGCCTCTTTGATCTGAGCAAATTCAGCCTTAAAACCTTCGCAAAACTCGCTCAACTCGTCGCTTGAAACCGCCTCACCAAGCTCCTCGCTAGCCAAACACAACGCGTCAAAACACGCCGCGCCGTTTGCGTCAAAAACGCGGTAAAGCCGCTTTAAATGCGGGTTTGAAATTTTGTACGGACTCTCGCTAACCTTCATTTTTGGCACGATTTTGTCGCCCTCTTGTATCGCGCAAAGTTTATACACACAGCCCAAAACTGGCGAACTTTGACTTGTGATCAACCTCTCGCCAACGCCAAAAGCGTCGATCTTCGCGCCACTCAACTCGTCTATTTTAAACTCGTCAAGCGCGCCACTAACGACAATCTTGCACTCGCCCAGCCCTGCGTTGTCAAGCTCGGTGCGCGCGTAATGCAACAACTCCTGCAAGTCGCCCGAGTCGATGCGGATACCGCATTTTGTGATGCCGCGTGGCACAAGCGTTTGCTTAAAAGCTTTGATCGCGTTGGCGATCCCCTTCTTCGCGTCATAAGTATCCACCAGCAACACCGCGTTTTGCGGGTAAATTTCGCAATACCGCAAAAAAGCTTCAAGCTCGCTCTCAAACATCTGCACCCACGAATGCGCCATCGTCCCGCTCGCCTCGATCCCCCAAAGTTTGTCTGCTAACGCGCACGCAGTCGCATCCACGCCGCCGATGAAAGCTGCTCGCGCCCCGCTGAGTGCCGCGTCTGTGCCTTGCGCCCTGCGTGAGCCAAACTCCAAAACCGCCCTACCCCGCGCCGCGCGCACAACGCGTGAAGCTTTGGTGGCGATCAAACTTTGGTGGTTGAGAGTTAGAAGCAAAAAAGTCTCCAAAAGTTGGGCTTGAGCGGCGGGAGCTTTGATGATCAAAATTGGCTCGTGCGCAAAGGCAACCTCGCCTTCACGCATCGCCCAAACATCGCCACTAAACTTAAAGTTTGCTAAAAACTCTAAAAACTCCTCGCTAAAAATCCCTTTTTTACGGAAAAATTCGATGTCTTCTTCGTCAAAATGCAGGTCGCAAATGAACTGCAAAATTCTTTCAAGCCCCGCTGTGATCACGAACGAAGAGTTGTCTGGTGCGCGTCGAAAATAAACCTCAAAGTAGCAAATTTTCTCCGCCAAACCGCTTTTTAAATAGCCATTTGCCATAGTAAATTCGTAAAAATCACACAACAAACTCAAATTTTTCTTCATAAAAAGTCCTATTTTGGTCTTAAAAATAGGTGATTTTAGCTAAGAAAGCTTAAAGAAATTTTGAATTAAAAAACCAGTTTAAGGAGATAAGCAAAGTCAAATTCGGTTTTTACAAATCACTTAATTAATGTAAGAAAAAAGCGTTGATTGCCGCCGTTGCTGCGTTGTCAAAACCGAATTTGACAACGCAACTGACTAGCTAGCAAATCTCGCAGTGTTTGAAGAAAAACGCGATTTCGATATTTGCGTTTTCGAGGCTGTCGCTGCCATGGACTGCGTTTGCGTCAATGCTTTGCGCAAAATCCGCCCGAATCGTCCCCGCTTTGGCTTCTTTTGGGTTTGTCGCTCCCATCAACTCGCGGTTTTTCGCAACTGCGTCTTCGCCCTCCAAAACCGAGACAACCACTGGTCCGCTCGTCATAAACTCAACCAAGTCGTTGAAAAAAGGGCGCTCTTTATGCACCGCGTAAAACTCGCCCGCCTCTTGCTTGCTTAGCTGGACTTTTTTCATCGCCGCGATGCGAAGTCCGTTGCTCTCAAACCTGTCTAGAATTTTGCCGATGACGCCCTTTGCGACTGCGTCTGGCTTGATGATCGAAAGAGTCTGTTGAATCATAAACATCCTTTTAGGAAAATAAAGGGCGATTTTATCATTTTTTCTTTAAAAAGCTTTTAAGAGCAAAACCAAATTTAAAAAGAAGGAGGTGGTGCCTGAGGACGGACTCGAACCGTCACATAGTTGCCTATACCAGATTTTGAGTCTGGCGCGTCTACCAATTCCACCACTCAGGCAAAAAAAGAAAGGTGATTTTAGCAAAGTCCTCTTAAAAGCTTCTTAATTTACGCAAAAAATTTTGTAAAAATCAAATTTGATTTACGCAAATCACCAATTTCGCAAAAGTTTTGTAAATTTTAAGTTTGTTTAGATATAATCCGCCCTTTAATGTTGTTTTGAGGATGAAAATTCTTTAAAATGTTGTTTAAGGTTTGAGGATGAAGATCGCTTTTGAAAAACTACACGCCAACTTTGAGTTTAACGAGTCGCTTCAAAACGAAGAGGTGAGCGTGGTTTTTAGCGGCGTCATTAGCCATAAATCCGCCCAACTTTTCACCCTAAAAGCCACACTTAAAGGCAGCGTCAAACATCAGTGCGACAGGTGTTGCGAGGATCTAAGCGTGGAGTTTAGCCAAGAGTTGGATCTGCTTGTTTCAAACGGGGCAAGCGAAGAGGCGGATTATGAATTTTTCGACTCTTGCGTGGATTTAGCAAGCATCATCCAAAGCGAAACGCAACTTTTTAATAGCGACTATTTTTATTGTCAAAATTGCAAAAATAACGATAATTTCGAATTTATCTTAAACGAGGAGTAGAAAATGGCAGTTCCAAAGAGAAGAGTGAGTCACTCACGCGCAGCAAAAAGAAGGACGCACTACAAAGTAACGCTTCCAATGCCTGTTAAAGACAAAGATGGTAGCTGGAAAATGCCTCACAGGGTTAATAAAACCACTGGCGAGTATTAGTATGTTAAGTTGTTGCTAATGTTTTGCCGTTTGGCGAGGCGTTAGCTTTGACTTTTAGGGGGATTGATTATTGTTTAGTTGTTGCCACGCGTTTTACTGCAAAAACTTAACTTTAAAGGCTAAGAGGTGATAAAAATTGCAATCGATGCTATGGGCGGGGATTTTGGCGCTGAGCCGATCGTCAAAGGTGTGTGCGAAGCGCTAAGAGAGCGCGATTTCCACGCTATTTTAGTTGGCGATGAAGCTGTTGTGAAAAGCTTTGTCCCAAGTGAGTTGCTTTCACGCGTTAGTTTTGTTCAAAGTAGTGATGTTTTTGGGATGGATGAGCTGGCGACTGATGTTTTAAAACGAAAAGAAAGCACGATTTTTAAAGTTGTTGAACTTGTGAGAAACAACGAAGCCATAGCCGCTGTCAGTGCTGGGCATAGCGGAGCGACTATGAGTCTTGCGACACTGCGAATTGGCAGGTTGCGAGGAGTTTCTCGACCGCCGCTTGCGACTTTGATGCCTACTTGTACGGGCAAAAAAACGCTTGTTTTGGATGTCGGGGCGAACACCGACTGCACGGCGGACTACCTCTTTGAATTTGCGGTGATGGGCGAAGCTTACGCAAAAGAAGTTTTGGGCGTAAAAGAGCCAAAAGTAGCCCTGCTTAGCAACGGCGAAGAGGACTGCAAAGGCAACGAAACCACAAAACGGGCTTTTGAGCTTTGCAAAAAACTTTCAAACTTTGTCGGCAACGCCGAAGGCAATCAAATCTTTGACGGAAGTGTGGATGTTATAGTTTGTGACGGCTTTGTTGGCAACATTTTACTAAAAACGAGCGAAGGGATCGCCTCGGCGATCGGTAAAATCATCAAAACCGAAATTTCAAATTCGGTTTTTGCAAAAATCGGCGCACTTTTTATGAAGAGCGTTTTTAGGGCTATGAAAAAAGAGATGGATTATGACGAATACGGCGGCGCGCCACTTTTAGGCGTGAAAAACTGCATCATCATCAGCCACGGCAAAAGTTCGCCAAAGGCGATCAAAAACGCTATTTTTCAAGCCATCAAATTTTCAAACTCAAAGATTAATAACGAGATTGAAAGTAGGCTTGTCGAGTTTAACGGCTAGTTTAAGTCTAATTAATCCGCGAATTTGCCTTGTCAAATTCGAATTTAACTAAATGTTTAAGGCAGAAAATGAAAGCTTCTTTAATCTCAGTTGGCGGCTATGTACCGTCAAAGACCTTGACAAATGCAGATTTAGAAAAGATTGTCGAGACGAGTGATGAGTGGATTACAACCCGCACAGGCATCAAAACCAGACACATCGCCCAAGACGGCGAATACACGAGCGATTTGGGCACAAAGGCGGCGTTAGAGGCGATCGAGCGAGCGGGCATTAGCAAAAATGAGATTGACGCGATCATATGCGCGACCGTGACGCCAGACTTTCATTGTATGCCATCAACCGCGTGCGTCATCGCGCAAAAACTCTCGCTTTTTGGCATCACAGCCTTTGACATCAGCGCGGCGTGTGCTGGTTTCGTGCATGCTTTGCAGCTCGCAAAAAGCCTTGTTGAGAGCGGCGAGAAAAAATATGTCCTCATCATCGGCGCAGAAGTTGTAAGCTCGATCGTGGATTGGGAAGATCGCAACACCTGCGTGCTTTTTGGTGACGGAGCAGGCGCGGCGCTCATCGGGCGGAGCGAAGGGAAAAACCATATTATCGATGTGCATACTGCAAGTGACGGCTCAAAAGGCGACTGGCTCATCACTCCGGGCGGCGGCTGTGTCGTTAAGCCAAGCGAGGAGATGCTTTCGCAAAAGATGCAGTATGTCAAAATGCAAGGAAGCAATGTTTTTAAATACGCCGTTACAACTTTGACGCAAGATGTCGAGGAGATTATGGCGAAAAATGGCGTCACAAGCCAAGACATCGACCTTTTTATCCCTCACCAAGCCAACCTACGCATCATCACCGCCGTCCAAGAAAGACTCGCTTTGCCTGACGAAAAATGTGTCGTCACGGTTCATAAATACGGCAATACAAGTTCATCCTCAATCCCGCTTGCGATGTGTGATGCGCTCAATGAAGGCAGACTCAAAGAGGGTTCGATGCTGCTTTTGGACACATTCGGCGGCGGTTTTGTGTGGGGTTCAGCCCTGCTTCGTTTCGGACGATAACGCAAAAACCACGCAAAATGGCGGTTAGGTTGCTTAAATTCGAAAATTAAGCAATTGCTAAAATCAAATTTGATTTAATAACACAACTTGATTAAAGGAGTGAATGTGAATGGGCTTTACGAGCACGAAATTCCTGACGGCTCAAAGCTATATTTTGCCGAAAGTGCGGCGCAAAAACGCCACATTGAAAATGTCGCAGCGCAAATTTTAGTCGCACAAGGGTTTGACGAGATCATCACTCCGTTTTTTAGCTTCCACCAAAGCTACCCCACCCAGCAACTCGTTCGTTTCAGCGACCGCGAAAACCACCAAGTCGCATTGCGGGCAGACTCGACAGAAGACGCGGTGAGGCTGATTCGCAAAAGACTGAAAAACTCGCAAAATCGCTGGTTTTACATCCAGCCCGTTTTTCGCTACCCAACAAGCGAGATCTACCAAATCGGCATCGAAATTCTAAACTCCTCAGACCTAACCGAGTGTTTGCGACTAGCCGAGCAGATCTTTACCGCGTTAAACATCCGCCCGACTTTGCAACTTAGCAACATCGCCGTTGTTAAACAGATATGCAAAGAGCTGCAACTAAGCACCGCGTTGTTTGAAAACGGCGAGATCGAGGCGATGTTCGCGCTTAAACATAAATGGCTTGACAAGCTTGTGACGATGCAAGACTTGGGCGACCTCAAAGAGGCGATGCAGCTCGCACCAGAGTTTTTACGCGCGCCGCTTTTGGAGTTGCAAAAGTTGAGCGAAGTTGTCAAAACCGAATTTGTTTTTTCGCCGCTTTACTACTCAAAAATGCACTATTACGACAAGTTGTTTTTTAGATTTTTAAGCAAAAATCAAATTCTTTGCAGCGGCGGGGCGTATGAAATTGACGGACAAAACGCCGTTGGTTTTGCCATTTTTGTGGATGAATTGTTAAGTTATGAAAAGGAAAAAAATGCAAAATAAAGCCGATTTAGTTTTAGGAATTCAATGGGGCGATGAGGGCAAAGGTAAGATTGTTGATTACATTTGCAGCGATTACAGCGTGGTTTGCAGAAGCGGCGGCGGACACAACGCGGGGCATACGATAGTCGTCAATTGGCAAAAATACGCCCTGCACCTGCTGCCAAGCGGCGTGCTAAACCAAGGCGTGTTGAATGTCATCGGCAACGGCGTTGTGCTAAGCCCTGAGGCGTTGTGCGAGGAGATGAAGCAGTTTAGCACGCTAGAAGGCAGGTTGTTTATCAGCGATCGCGCACACCTAAACTTGCCATACCACGCGCAAATCGACCGCGCAAAAGAGGCGATGCGTGGCAAAAGTGCTGTTGGGACGACTGGCAAAGGGATCGGACCTTGCTACGCAGACAAGATCAGCCGTTGCGGACACCGCGTTGGCGAGCTTAAAAACCCGAAAAAACTCGCCGCCGACATCGCAAACGAATTTCGTCAAAACCAAATTTGGTTTAACGCATTGGGCGTTGAGCTTTCAAGCGAAGCAGAGCTTTACCGCGATCTACTCGCCCACTCACAACAACTCTCACCACTCATCACCGACACAACAAAGCTTGTTTGGCAGCTGCTTGACGAAGGCAAAAAAGTGTTGATCGAAGGGGCGCAAGGGGCGATGCTTGACATCGACCACGGCACTTACCCGTTTGTCACTAGCTCAAACACGATCGCCGCTGGGGCTTGCACGGGGCTTGGGTTGTCGCCAAAGGAGCTTGGCAAAGTCATCGGCATCATCAAAGCCTACACAACGCGCGTTGGCAACGGCGAGTTTGTGTGCGAGGATTTTGGCAAAGACGGCGAGAGGCTGTGTGATGTCGGACGCGAATTTGGCACGACAACTGGCAGACGCAGAAGGTGCGGCTGGTTTGACGCTGTTGCGGTGCGTTACGCCGCGCGGCTAAACGGCGTGGATGAGTTTGCGCTGACAAAGCTTGATGTGCTAAACGGCTTTGAGAATGTCAAAATTTGCGTTGGATACGAAAAAGACGGCGAAGTAACAACTTTTGTCCCAACTGAGCTTGACGGCTTCAAACCAGTTTATGAGCTTTTGCCGGGCTGGGAGGATCTAGGCGGTGCGAGCAGGCTTGAAGATATGCCGCAAAATACGCAAAATTTCATCCACCGCATCGAAGAATTAACAAGCGTCAAAATCGGCATCATCTCAACCGCGCCGGAGAGAGAAGCGACAATCGTACGCTAACGCCTCGAAGTTTGCGCGTGAAAATTCTTGTGATCTGTTTGCGTAGAGTTGGCGATGTTGTGCTTAGCACGCCTTTGCTTGCAAGCCTTGCCGCCGCCTACCCAAACACGCAAATCGACTACCTTGTCACTGAGGGTTGCCAAGAAGTTTTAGCGCGCAACGACCGCGTGCGTAAAGTTTTTACTTTGGCGAAAAAACGCGGCTTTTTCTCGCACATTTTTGGCAAACTCGCCCTACTTTTTAAACTCCCACGCTACGACCTCGTCTTCAACCTTAGCGGCTCGAAATTTGGCGTGACCATCGGCATTCTCACCCGTGCCAAAATCACCTCTTTTGCCACAAAAAGCCGTCTGCACAACCGCTTTGTAAGCCGCCTAGTCAAGCGCGACTGGGACTCAAAACATGTCGTTTTGCAAGGACTTGACCTGCTTTTGCCGACCCAACCACGCCTCAGCAAGTGTGAATTTTGGGTTAAAACTGAGGCGAAAAACCTGCCGCTACACAAAAATTTGCCAAACCAAACGCAAGTCAAATTTGAATTTGCGCAGGCTTTTAGGGAGAAATTTTTGGTTGATTTGCCGCCAAAGTTCATCCTTTTTTGCGTCACTGCGTCAAACATTGCCAAAAGCCCCGGAGTTGAGTTGTTTGCAAATTTGGCAAATTTTGTCGAGGGTTTGGGCTTTGCGGTTGTCGTCAGCGGCGCGGCAAACGAGTGCGAAGAGGTGGAGAAATTTTGCCAGCGTTGCAACACTTCGCCGCTAAACCTTTGCGGCAAAACCTCGCTCGAAGAGCTGGCGTTTTTGGGCTTTTGCGCGCAGTTTTACATCGGCAATGACACCGCCACGCAGCACATTTGCGCCGCAGTCGGCACGAGGTGCGTGGGAATTTTTGCCGACACGCCGATTTACAATTGGGGCGCGTGGGACGAAAAAAGCTACCCGCTAAACGACCGCTCGCTGGTACTAGGCGCGCACGCTGCGCTCAAAATTGCGCTGCAAAACCAGCGCAACGACGGGCTTTTTCCAAACTGCTCAAAACAGGAGCTGGACGCTCTTGAAGCTGAGGCAAAAAAAACCATTTTGCTGTTTTGTCAAAACCAAATTTGACAGCACGATTTTTACCGCTCTACTCGCTTTTTTTAGCATTTGACGATCAAATTCGATTTTTGCAAAACTGCAAATGTCAAAACCGAATTTGGTTTTTACAAATCACTAAAATTGTCAATTTCTGATTAAAAATTGCGTTGAAAAATGCTTCACCTACACTTTTGCGACAGCAAAAGTGCTTAAATTTTCAAAGCAACGCTTTGAAAATTTCATAACAGCTTTAAATAACCAAAAATCTAATTTGCAAAAATCAAATTCAGTTTTTGCAAAATCAGTTTGTGAGTTCTCGCTCTCAAACTTCAACCCGCTTTTTTTGCTTAGAGTTTCAAGTGCTTTTAAAATCGCCTTGCTGTCTAAAACCGCCGCGCCGAAGAAAGCAAACTCACGTGCAAAGCCATTCACAAGCACTTTGCATTAAGTTTTTAATCGGCAACCAGCAAACTTTTGATTGTCAAAACCAAATTTGAGTCAAACCGCAGTCAAATTCGGTTTTTGCAAATTACAAAACCCAAACTCCACTTGCCAAATCGCAAAAAGTTTGTAAGCCGTAAAAGTAAAATTGCCAAGTCAAATAAAGTTGCAAATTATCAAAAATTGTATAGTAGAAGCGTTATGTTAGAAGTCAAGCCAAATTGTCAAAACCAAATTTGATTTTGACAATTTAAACAAAAGCAAGCAAAGAGCGTCTATAACGCCCTTTGTGCAAGCAAGATTAAAAGTTAGAGTCTTTTAAGTCTGCAAATGGGTTGATGACGACATTTTTTCTGTCGATGATGTAAGGGATTAACGCAACTGCGCGAGCGCGTTTGATCGCCTTCTCAACCATTTCTTGATATCTCTTGCTAGTCCCCGTTAGTCTGCGAGGCATAATCTTAAACCTCTCTGACAAGCAGTGTTTTAACAATGCGATGTCTTTATAGTCAATAAACTCAACTTTTGCCTCTGTGTATTTGCAATATTTTTTGCTGTATTTTTTCTTCTCAGCCATTTGTTTTTCCTTTGTGTAGTTTAAAACGGCACATTCTCATCGCCGTCATATTTATCGCTATCAACATCAACCTCTGGTAGTGGTTGTTCAGCGTAGTTAGCGTTTCTAGACTCGTTGTAGCTACTCTCTTGTCTTTGCCTGTTATAAGTCTCGCCGTAGCCACTTCGCCCGTCACGCTGTGCGTTTTGCGAGTAGCCGCTTGCTTGACTTTGGTAGTTTGAGGTAAAGTTTTGTGCATTTGGATTTGGGTCAAGCATCTCAAAATTCTCGACATTAATCCCGTACGAATTTCGCTCCTGCCCGTTTTGGTCAGTCCATCGATCCTGCCTTAAACGCCCTTCGATCAAAACTTTGCTGCCTTTGTGGAGGTATTGGTTTGCAACTTCTGCGTTTCGCCCAAAGAAGTCGATGCTGATAAACATACTCTCCTCTTTGCGTTGCCCGTCTGAGCCTTTAAAGCGGCGATTTACTGCGATTGCGGTTTTGCTGATTGCTGTGCCGCCATTTTGCAAATAACGAAATTCGATATCTCGCGTTAAATTACCAACTAAAACTACCTTGTTAAACATTTAAAATCCTTTGAGTAACTCTACTCTTCTACCTTAGCTGGCTCCGTGTTGTTCTCAACGCTAGGGGCTAACTCGCGTGGTTTTCTCTCTTTTTTAGTGGTAACATAAAGCTTTAAGCCTTTAACAAGCTTCTCCCACGCAGCAACTTCGCGTTTGCTCTCGTATTTAACGACCAAAAAGCGAATGATATCCTCTGTGATACGCAAGTTACGCGTAAGCTCAGCGACTAACTGGCTCGGAGCGGTAAAGTAAATCACAAAATAAACGCCGCGCTCGTATTTGTCGATCTTGTAGGCAAGTTTTCTTGTGCCCATTTCATCAACCTTGACAATCTCACCGCCATTTTTGACAATCACATCTTGCACAAAAGCAAGCTTTGCCGCAACTTCCTCTTCTGTAAGAGTTGGTTTGACGATGAAAAGAACTTCGTAATGTTTCATCTCTTCTCCTTATGGAAATTTTGCTTGTTACTTGCGTAAAAAGCAAGGAAAATGTGTTTTTAAAAAAACGAGCCGAATTTAGCTAATTGTTGCTTAAAATCATTTTAAGTTCGAGCATTAAAGTGAGTAAAATTTTGTCTCTTTTTGTCATCAAATTCAACTCAGCCTCATTCAAAAAGGCAAAAACACGCCTGTAATCTCGCAAATTCAGCTTCGTTGCATTTCTTTTTAACTCGTTTGCGATGCTAATCGGCGGCTCGTAACCAATCGCCTCTTTAAATGAAAATTGAGGCGAGATTTGCATAGCAGCAAAAATCCTAAACAAGAAGTAAAACTCGCGGAAAAGTCGCTTGAAAAACCTCACTTCATCGCCGTTAATTTCTTGCAAAAACAGCAACGATTTGCCGCCGATGTCGTTCTGGTTTAAAAAAGAGTTGAAAAACTGCTGAAAACTGATCACATTTTGCGTAAAAACAAGCTCATTCACCGCTTCTAAATCGACATATTCACGCAAAGTTGCGACCTTGTTTAACTCCGCCACACTCAAAAAGAGGTCTTCGTTTTGCAACTCGTAAATTCTCACCAACGCCGCGTCATCCGCCTTCACGCCGCATTTTTTAGCCGCCAGCCTCAAAGAGGCTAACGCCTTTTGAGCCGAATCTGGCACAAAAAGTCGCAAAAAATTCTCGCCAAAAACTGCTTTCATCTCATTTTCGATCTCAGACTTTGAAAGCGGCGAATAGACCTCACAGACGAAGATATTGTCGCGGTTGTTGTAGCATTTTTCAACCACTTTTTGCAACTCTTTGAACTTTGGTTTGCTCTCGAATTTCGCCCTTAACACGCTATTTGAGCCAAACAGCCCAGCTCCTTCTAAATGCCCTGCCGCCTCTTGGGCGTCCCACTCCTCAAAGTAGAGTTTTTTTAGGTTCTCGGTTGGAAATTTCTCCAAAAAAGTGTCCGCGTAATACTCCACGCTAAATTTGTCATCCCCAAAAAACAGCCAGAAATTCGGAGGCGTTTTTTGGCTTAAAACCTTCATCTCAAAGTCGCGACTATACACCTACGCCTCCTTTTTTTCCAAAATCACACCGCATTCGATGTGGTTTGTGTAGGCAAATTGGTCAAAAAGCGCCATTTTTTTCACAAAATGCGTTTGGCTGAGAATTTCTAAATCCCGCTTTAAAGTTAGCGGGTTGCAAGAGATGTATGCGATCTGCTTCATTTTAGCAGCAAATTTTAAAACCTCAGCGTCACAACCTGCTCGCGGCGGGTCAAGGAAGATGTTTGTGAAATCAAATTTATCCACATTCACCCCTTTAAGCCTGTTAAATTCGCGTTTTTTTGCCAAAGCTTGCATTAACTCTTCACTGCTCATCCTAGCGATAAAAATGTTTTCCACGCCGTTGTCGCTGGCGTTTGCAAGCGCGTTTGAGACGGAGTTTTTGCTGATCTCGTTGGCTAAAATGAAGTGGAAATTTTGCGAAAGTGGCAAAGTGAAGTTGCCGTGCCCGCAATATAATTCGAGCAAATCCTCTTCGCGCGAGGCGGGCAAGAAATTTTCACTCACCCAACAAAGCATCTTCTCATTGATGAACGCATTTGGCTGGCTGAACGCTTCGCCGCTAAATTTTAGCTTAAAGTTTTTGTCATTCACGCTGACGCTTGAAGTTAGGTTTTCACTGCCAAAAAGCAGCTTTTTGCCGCGCGAACGAGCGATCAAACTCGCGTCAAACTCACGCTCTAAAAACTCTGCCAAAACGGCTAAGTCTTGCTGGATTTCTTCGACATTTTTGTGGTAAAGCAGAACGCACAAAAGTCCGTTTTGCCTCTCGTTTGTGCTGAAAAACTCGACTCCAAAAAGCTTTTTTGCTAAATTCGGATTTGAATTGACCTTTTCAAGAAGCGGCGGCATCAAACGCGCGATCTTCTCAGCAACGATCGCGCAACTTTTCACCTTCACAAAGCCGCCCGCACTACCGTTCATCGCCCAGCTAGCGCCGCTCTCATCGTGAAAAACCCGAAATTCCGCCCTCGCGCGAAACGCAGCACGAGGACTTTGAAAAAGGCTAATTTCCACGCCGTTTGTGGTTAAAAATTTTTCAAATTCGGTTTTGACAAATTCGGTTTTGTTTGCAAATGAGACAGCGTAATCGCTGTGTTTGCAACTTCCACACTCGCCAAAATGGCTACACTCCAAACCCGTTCTCACTCCGCTCCTCCAACCACTAACTGTGCAAAATGTCAAAACCGAATTTGACTAGCGAATTTCTCGCTTAATAAACGGCGAAAGTTTAACTAAAATTTCATACTCAATCGTCCCAAAAAACTTCGCCCACGCCCGCGCGTCTTCAAACACGCAAACACACTCGCCCAAATCCTTCGCACAAAAGGAATTCATACTCATTTTGCCCAAAATCTGCTCGCCTCGTGCCAGTTTCAACACACCCTCGCCGCTGTAACGCAAAAGCCCGTCTCCGTAGCCCAAGTCATAAGTCGCCACACGCATATCGCTACTTGCCTTAAACCGCCCGCCGTAGCCCATCGTCTCGCCCTTTTTGAGCTCACGCGAGCTGATCTGCTCCGCCCAAACGCTCAGCACTGGGCGCAACTGCAAGCTAGCACACTGCGAGTAGCCAAACTGCGCGATGCCAACGCGGACCGACTCGATGCCAAAGTTTTGCGTGCGCTCAACGCCTGCTGAGTTGCACGAGTGGAAAGCGAGATTCACCACGCCAAGCTCGCCAAGCCTGCGTTTAAACGCGGCAAACGCCTCGACTTGCGCGTTAAACTCGCCGCCGTTTAAATTCTCCGCGTCTTTAAAATGCGTAAAAGCTCCGCAAAGTTTGATCTCGCGCTCAGCTGCAAGGGCGGCAACTTGCTCCAACTCGTCAAGCATAACGCCATTTCGCCGCATCCCGCTATCGCACGCGATGTGCGCTTTGCTGCCGCGTTTTAGCAGCCTTGCGTCTTTGAGTGAGTTGATCGCGTAGATGAATCGCTCATCCTCACCGCCGTTTGCGATGTGCGAGAGGATCAAAACCTCCTCAAAAAACGGCGCGATCTCACGCGCCTCTCGCTCGCAATTAACCACCGCGCGTTTAATCCCAAACTCACGCGCCATCTGCGCTATCTCCACCGCTCCGTGCCCGTAAGCGTTGTCTTTTAGGATGAGCCAAATTTGGTTTTTGCAACCAACTTTTTCGGCGATTTGCGTTAGGTTATGAAAATACGCCTCTTTATCCAAAATGATTTTAGACATCTGTTTTAACTCCAAATTTCTCTTTAAAAACTGGCATTAACCTGCGGAAGTTGTAGTCGTATTCGTAAAACGCCTTGTAAAGTGCCTTGACTGCTTCGTTTTCACACTCGCTTAACGCAAATTTTCCGTCCTTTACAACCGCTTTGTCAAGTGCGGCGAAAAACTCTTTTCTTGCTGCAAAAATTTTATCAAACTGCGTTTGGACCAATGCGTTTTGTTCGTTTTGACTCATTTTCACTCCTTAAAAAGCTCGAATTTTTACACATTTTTCATAAATTTTCACCGCGTTTTTGTCAAATTCGAATTTGACATTTTAGAAAAACAGGTGAGAGACGAGGATTTTGCCGCCGATGCAAACTAGCACCACGCCGCCAAACATCAACGCTTTTGCCTTGTGCCTTTCGCCAAAAAACCGCCCGACATAACTCGCTGCAAGACTCATCACCACGCAAACAAGGCAGATGGTGAGCGCGTTTTGCAAGACGCGAGCCTCTTCAAAGGCAAGCGTCACGCCAACGGCTAAGGCGTCTATGCTTGTGGCAAACGCCCCGAGCCAAAGCTCTTTTAGGCTGATGTCGAGTTGGCATTTTTGCACCGCGCCGAGTGCTAAAAGCCTCTCTTCGCTCAAACCATCCGCAAACATCTTCACGCCCAAAAAACCGAGTATGAAAAAGGCGATGAAGTGGTCAATTTGCGTGATGAAACTCACCAAACTCTCGCCCAAAACAAACCCAACCAGCGGCATCACACCTTGCATCACGCCATAAACCAAACTAAACTTAACGAGCTGGAAAAAGCTAGCATTCACGCACCTCGCGCCGTTTGAGACGCAAAGTGCCGCCGTGTCGCACGAAAGCGCCACAGCAAGCAGCCAAATTTCCACTACATAGCCTTTATGAAATATTCAAAAATGGCGTTGTTTGCGTCTAGTTCTGGGTGGAATGAGAGTGCGAGTTGGGTTGCGTTTCTAACCGCTACCACTCTGCCTTCAACCTCGCTTAAAACCTCGACTCCCTCGCCAACTGCGGTGAAAATCGGCGCGCGGATGAAGGTCATAGGCACTTTGCCAAGCCCTTTAAACTCGCTAATTGTGTGAAAACTGCCAAGCTGCCTGCCGTATGCATTACGCAAAATTTCGACATCCAGCGTTGCAAAATGCGCGGTTTGAGAATTTTGGATCTGCTTTGCAAGCAAAATCGCCCCCGCACAGGTCCCAAGCGTCTTCACTCCGCTTAAAATCGCCTCTTTTAGTGGCGCGAAAAGTCCTAACTCGTGTAGAAGTTTGCTTTGAGCGGTGCTTTCTCCGCCCGGCAAAACAAGTGCGTCAAACGAATTTGGCAAATGCGACAACTGGCGAATTTCAAAAACTTCGCAACCAAACTCGCCAAACCGCCTCTCGTGCTCGATAAACGCCCCTTGCAACGCTAAAACTCCGACCTTCAAACAAACTCCTTTAAACGCATTTATGTTAAAACCGAATTTGAAAATTATTTTCCGCGCTCAGCCATCAAAAGCGCGATCTCACTCTCGTTGATCCCGACCATCGCCTCGCCAAGGTTTTTTGAAAGCTCAGCGATGAGCTTTGAGTCGTTGAAGTTGCTAACTGCTTTGACGATCGCGGCGGCGCGTTTTTTCGGGTCGCCTGACTTGAAGATGCCTGAGCCGACAAAGACGCCCTCAGCCCCAAGCTGTATCATAAGCGCCGCGTCAGCAGGAGTCGCCACGCCACCAGCGGCGAAATTCACAACTGGCAAACGCCCGTTTTTATGCACAAACTCAACTAACTCATAAGGCACGCGTAGCTGTTTTGCCGCCTCGAAAAGCTCGTCTTCGCGCATCGAAACTAGCTTTGCGATCTCTGCATTCATCGCGCGCATATGCCTCACTGCTTGGATGATGTCGCCTGTGCCCGGCTCGCCCTTTGTGCGGATCATCGCCGCGCCTTCGCAAATGCGTCTAAGTGCCTCGCCCAAGTCCTTCGCCCCGCAAACAAACGGCACTTTGAACTCGCGTTTATTGATGTGATAAACATCATCCGCTGGACTCAAAACCTCGCTCTCGTCAATGTAGTCGATCTCGATCGCCTCTAAAATTTGCGCCTCGACAAAGTGCCCGATGCGGCATTTTGCCATAACTGGAATGCTGACTGCTTGCTGAATTCCAGCGATCATCGCTGGATCACTCATCCTCGAAACACCGCCTGCTGCGCGAATGTCGGCTGGAATTCTCTCCAACGCCATAACCGCACACGCGCCCGCCTCTTCGGCGATCTTCGCCTGCTCAGGAGTCGTAACATCCATAATCACGCCGCCTTTTAGCATCTGAGCTAGCTGTTTATTAAGTTCATAACGATTTTCCATTTTTGCCTCCGTTTAAAAATAAGCCTAAGATTGTAGCGAAATTAACTTTATGTAATTTAAAAACTCGAAATTTTCACTTTGCAAAAATTGTCAAAATCAAATTTGATTTTAATTTTGCGTGAAAAGCGGTGTTTGGCAGTAGGCGTAAAAGTCGAAGTTGGCAAAACTTAACTTGCGTAAATCAAATTTAGTTTTGACAAGTTAAGTTTTGAAGCAGTTTGAAGCCGAATGCGACTGAGGCAAACGGCTTGCTTTCATCAGTCTTGTCGATATCTCGCAATGACTGGTGCGTCTAAATCATCGTCCTCGCGAATGTCGTAGCCACCAGCGGTGCGACGATATCTCGAAAGGAAGCTACTCTCGTAGCGGTTGTCAGGCTTTGGGGCTGGCTTTTCCTGCACTGGTTCGATTTTCGTGTAAGCTTCGTTGCCGCTAATGCCAGTTGCAACAAGCGTTACGCAGACCTTTCCGTCCTCTAAACTCTCGTCAGTTGCCGTGCCGAAGAAGACATAAACATCGTCATTTGCCTCGCTGTCGATCATACGATTTACATATTCAGTTGCCTCGTTGATGTCTTGTGTAGGCGTTTTGTATGGGTTGAATGTGAAGTTGATGAGGAAGGCTTTTGCGCCTTTGATACTCATTCCTTCTAGAAGCGGCGACTGCATCGAGTTGCGGACCGCCTCTTGTGCCGCCCTGTCGCCAACTGCCTCGCCAACGCCGATCAACGACTCGCCCTTGAAGCTCATCGCCGTCTCTAAGTCGGCAAAGTCGGTGTTGATACCGCGAGTTGAAGATTTAAGCACGATCGAGCACATACCACTAACTGCTTTTGCCAAAACATCATCAACAATCTTAAACGACTCTGTGTAGCACATATCCCCGACAAAACCAAGTAGCTTTTGGTTTGGAACGACAATGACATTGTCGCAAATTTCTTTAAGGTTATGCAAACCCTGAGTCGCTAGTTTAGCGCGCATTCTGCCTTCAAACTCAAACGGCAAAGTAACAACGCCGATCGTTAGCGCGCCGATAGATTTGGCGATAGACGCAACGACTGGCGCCGCGCCTGTGCCCGTGCCGCCGCCAAGTCCAGCCGCGACAAAGACGATGTTTGAGCCTTCAAGCTGCGTGCGAATGTCATCTGTGCTTTCTTTTGCCGACTCTTCTCCAACCTCTGGTCTCATCCCTGCGCCGCGTCCGCTTGTCTTTTTGCGTCCAAGCTGAATGCGGTATTGCGACTCCGAAACTTCAAGTGCTTTTAAATCTGTATTTGCTACGATCAAATCATTAGTTTTTAAGCCATTTTGCTCTGCGATACCTTCTCGGATAATATGGTTGATCATATTACCGCCACCACCACCAACACCGATAACTCTAATTCTTGCAACATTATCAGCACCAGTCCCAACTACCTCTGTCATTGTAAATTTTGCATCCATTATCAACTCCTAAAATAAATTCTTTAACCAGTCTAAAAACCGCGCGCCCAAACCTTGTTGTTCTACTTCATATTTTAATTTTTTATCTACCATATAATTACTACTTTGTCCGACTACAACCTGTTGAGGCGGAGTGTATTTGCTTTGCTCAACTTTGGCTGCTAATTCGTCTTTGTATTTAAGTCGTTGTTCTGAGTCGATTTCATATGATGTGAAATGCCCTGCTCCATACAACGCAAGCCCCAAAACACACGAATTTGTGTATTGTCTTTGAGATTCACTGATGTTGTTGATGAATGTGTCGTTCGGTTTTGCAAGGCGTACTGGTGCTGAAAAAACCGAACTTGCGATCTCTTTAATGTTGTCAAGTTGTGTCATACCGCCAGTTAGCACGATGCCTGCTTGCACTTGCGACATCAAACCGCTTTTATCCAACTTGTGTTTCAAGCGCAAAAATGTGTCCTCAACTCGCGCGTGGATTGCTGACAAAATCGACTCCAAATCCACCTCGTGTGAAGCGTTGCTATCACCCATATCAGGCACATTAATCGTGTTTGACTGCGGACTTGTCAAAAGTCTGATGTAATTAGTTTTGATCTGCTCAGCTGTGTTAAGCGGCATATGAAAATATGTCGAAAGGTCTTGCGTGATATTGTTTGACCCAACTGGCAAAAAGTCGTTATAAATAATGGTATTGCCGCTATAAATGACGATATTACAAGTAGAATGCCCCATATCAATCAGCACCGCACCAGCCGACTTTTCATCCTCTGTAAGAGTCGAAATCGCCGAAGCATAACCTGACAAAACAATGTTATCCACTCTGTAACCAGCCCTTTGAACCGACTTTCTCAAATTTGTTACAGCAGTCTTTTTGGCGATAATCATCTTCACTAAAATTCGCAACCTAGAAGCACTCATACCGCGCGGGTCTTCGATGTCGTTTTTGTCATCCAAAATAAATTTGTATGGCAAAGTGTGTAAAATGTCATATTCGTGTGGAATTTGCGCTTTTGATTGTGCTGAGACAACTAAACGCTCGATTTGTTTGACATCAATTTCAGTATTTTTTTCGATATTTTGAAGGTTTGAAACCTCTTCGCTGTTTGCGCCGCCAGCGTCACTGCCAGAGATAGAAACGACATATTTGTCAATGTCACTTCCGTGGATGTTGGTGATGCTATCTACCGCTTGGCGAATCGACTTCGCAGCCTGCTCGATGTTGGTAATAGTCCCCTTTTTAATACCATTTGAAACGCTAGATTTAATGTCGATCAACTCAACATTCGATGAGTCATCCCTCGCCTCTACAAGAACAGCACGAGTAGCAGCACTGCCGATATCAATTCCTAAAATTCTAGTTGTCATATTGTCCCTTGTAGTAGATTTTGACTTCATATCTTCTTTGTAACGCGATAAGTAGGTCTTTCATTAATTCTTCGTTTTTTAGTTGCATCGTTTTAATTTCAAGTGCGTTAGAGTATTGTTTCCACTTAGCCTCGCTACTTGTTTCTTGTTTTAAAATCTCAAACACAACGCTTTTGTTTTCCAAAAAGACAACTCCGCGTTTTTGATCCGTGATAAATAATTTTGCGATAAACTCTTCGCTTTCTTGTTGTGTCAAATTTGAAATTTTCCCCGTAAAATCTCTCTCAACGCCACTCAACTTCTCGCCAACAAAGCCGTTTTGCAATAGCTTTTGAGACTCGGCAGCTAAGTAGTCATTTTTTTGTTTGGTTTGAAAATCTCGCAAAACCAAGTCCCTCGCCTCTTCAAAATTCAGTGTAACTGGCGGAATGATGTTATCTACTCTGACGATGATGAATTGATCTTTATCCTCAAACGGACGCAAAACATCGCCTTTTTGCGCATTTTTAACCTGCGTTAAAACAGCGGCTGGAAATTTCGAGTTACTTTCGTCTATCACAATGTTTTGCGAAGCATTCACACCGCCTTTTTTCACCAAAACATACTCCTGCAAAGCCTCTTTTTTTACAAGCGCAAAATTGTAATCATTTTCAACCAACTTCTTAGCCTCGTCAAAGCTCAAAAGCTTGTCATCTTTGTCACGGTAGTCGCCTCGATTTTGGTTGTAAAATTCAAGCAGCTCTTCGTCACTAGCGTTTGTTTGTTTAACGGGAATAAAAAACAAGCTTAACTCGAATTTGGTTTTGCTTTTAAAGTTATCCTTCTTGCCTTCCCAAAATTTCTTCAACTCGCCTTCATTTACAGGCAAATTCGAAGGCTGGACAACTTGAAGACGCAAGTCGTCTTTCAGCAGGTAGCTTGTCGCAACCGCATCAACATCTTTGTTTAACGCCGCCACGCCTAGCATCGAGGTTAATTTGCTAATCTGTAATCCTTCGCGAATGCTGCTTTCGTAGTCTTTTGGCGTCAGTCTAGCATTTCGCAGCAAGGCTTCATACTGCGTTTTGTTGAATGTGCCATTAACCCAAAAAGTTTGATCTTGCGTCAAAACCTCCACAACTTCCGCGTCACTCACTCTAATCCCCAAATCCTGAGCGTAGTTTAACAAAAGGCGTTTTTGGATTAAATCCGACAAAATAATCCTGTCAAGTCCGAGTTTTTCAGCGTCTTCTTGCGAGAAATTCCCGCCTCGACTCTGTAAAATGTTGTTAAATGCATTGTTGAATGCTTGTTGAAACTGCGTGTTAGAAACGGCGTTTTTACCGACTATGGCGACAGAATTTCTACTCGTGTTACCAAAGTCAAAGCTGCCCCAACCGACAAAACCAGCGCCGACAAATGCGATCGTGCTGATCCAAATGGTAACGACTAAGTATTTTTTACGCTTTTGCATCCAAGCAATCATAAAAACACCACCTAAAACTTGAAATTTTGGTAATTTTACACTTTTTTTATTTTAATATAGCTTAAATGAAAGGTAAAAATAGGAAATTTTTAAAGTTTTGTGTAAAGTTTTACACATTTTTTTACACAAAATTATACATAAAACTTTACATACAATTTTATGTATTTTTTTACACATAATTTTATGTAAAATTATACAAATTATTTTACAAATAATCTTTCGTAAAAAAATACGCAAAATCAAATTTGATTTTTAAGATTATTTAATTTAAAATATATTTTAAATAACAACTCGTAAATTTCGGTGCATTTTAGCATAAAAAAGGTAAAGTAATTGTTAAATAACGAAATAATTTTAGAAAATTTGCAAAATTCAACCTCGCCTCACAAGCCAGTTTTGCCGCGCGAAGTTTTAAGCGTATTTACAAATGATTTAAAAAATTTTGACAAAAATATGTCTAATAAAAAATTAACAAAACTCAAACAACACCAAAAAACGCAGAGCGAGTTGAAGCCAGAGCCTGAAAAAAACATCATCCTTGACTGCACGCTTGGTTACGGCGGACACACTGAGTTGCTTTTGCAGAGTGGTTTTGAGGTGATCGGGTGCGACAGGGATGCGACTGCGATTGAGTATTGTAAAGAAAAATTTGGCGGTTTTGGAGGGAAATTTAGCTGCGTCAAAAGCGACTTTGCCTCACTTCTTGACAAGCTTACGCCTTCGCAAAAAAGTCGAATTTGCGGCGTTTTAGCCGACATCGGCGTGAGTAGTTTGCAGCTTGATTTGGATGAAAGAGGCTTTGGGATGAGCAGCAAGAGGCTTGATATGCGGATGGATCTTAGCGGTGATTTAAGCGCAAAAGAAGTGGTAAATCACTACTCGCAAGAAGAGTTGGAGAGGATTTTGCGACAAAATGCACAGCTGCCAAACGCCCATACGCTCGCAAGCAAAATCGTCCTCGCAAGAAGCAAAATGGAGATTGGCAGTGTGGATGAGCTGGCGTGTGTCATCGGGCAAGAGCGGCTTTTTGGTAGAAATGTGAAAATTCTCACGCTTGTTTTGCAGGCGATTCGCATTGAAGTGAATGACGAATTAACGCAATTACGAACGCTATTAAATAATGTAAGTCAATTATGTGATTTTACGCTTTGTGTCATCTCGTTTCACTCGCTTGAAGATCGGATTGTTAAAGAATATTTTAAGCTTTGGGGGCAAGAATGCAGCTGTCCGCCAGAGGCGATTTGCTGTCAATGCGACAAAAATAACGCAAAAGGCTTTGCTCTCACCAAAAAGCCGCTGACGCCGCAAGCGGACGAAGTGCGGCTAAATTCGCGGGCGAGTTGTGCGAAGTTGCGGGCGTTTAGATTTTTTTAACCAAATTCGGTTTTTGCAGTTTTGTTGAAGAAAAAATTTGCTAAACTAAGCGGTTTTAGGAGTTTGTATGAACATCACATTTAAAAATCTCTTTTCGATCTACGCGATCACCCTGTTTTTCTTGGTTGCAAGCGGCGTGAAGATCTTTGTCGCAAGCGAAATTTACTACATCAGTCGCGACATCGGCGGACTTAAAAACCACCTCAACCTCCTTGAAGTCGAAAACAGACAGCTTCAAGCAAACTTGCAAAACCTACTCTACAAAAACCGCATAAAATTAGGCGAGTGATGCATTTTTTACAAAAATACGACCCCGCAAATTTCGGACTTTTTTTCGCCCTAAAAGCGACAATCGCCTTTATTGGCAGCGTCAGCGTTGGTTTTCTAGTCGGCGGGTTGATGGGGGCGATTTTCGCGGCAAATGCAGCACTTTGCATCTTCTTTTTAGAGAGCCTTGACGGGGATATGAAAACCAAAAGCAGCGCCATCGCCCTCTTTGCTCTGCTTGGTGCGTGGGCGATTTGGATTATGGCGGAGATCTACCAGTTTGGGTTGTGGCTTGTGCTGCCGACCTTTGCGTGGGTTTTTGTCGCGCAAATCTCCTCGCTTTACAACGCAAATCTCGGCAAAGTCTTGCAGATGACAACGATGAACGGCATCGTCACGCTCGTTGTGCTAGGCTCATCAACCTTGCAGCTAAAAGAGGCGGTCTTAGGCAGCCTTGTCGGCACGGCGGTTGCGGGCTTTTTGCGTTTGTGCCGCTTTGGAAAATACGGCAAATTCACCGCGAAGATTAACTCGATTTTGCTTGACGATCTAACCGCGATGTGCCGCGAGTTTGACCACACAAAAGAGTTTCAACTCGCAAGCCAAAAATGCAGCAACGACATTGAAAAATTCAAAGAAATTTTCGAACACAAAAGCGCGAATATCAAAAACTCATCCTCAATCATCTTCCACTCAAAAGCCATTTTTTACCTCTATAAACTCGAAGACATTTTCCACGCCCTACTCTCACTCAAAAGCTACCAACATAATATGCCTCAAACAGAGATTGTCGCTGCGGCGTTTGAGGAGATCGCCCAAAATTTACAGGAATTGAAGAAAATCTTCAAAGGTGAAAAACCAAATTTGGTTTTTGCAGTTTTTGAGGAGATTAAACAAAGCCAACACAAAGTTTTTGCGTCAAGCTTAGCCATCGCCTACGACAAATTCAACCTCATCAAAAAAGGTGGAGACGACGAGATCGTCTTGCAACGCAAAAAATCACGCACGCTGGCACAAACTTTACGGCTCATCTCACTGAAAAACGAAAACACGCTAAACGCCTTTCGGGTCGCTCTTAGCGTTAGTATTGCGATTTTCATCGCGTTTGAAACAGGCGTGGATCACGGCGTGTGGATCGCCATCGGCGTTGTCACCGTGAGCAAAAACAGCTCGTATATGACGCGGCAAACTGGACTTTCGCAAATGGGCGGAAACTGCGTTGGACTTTTCATCGGGCTTGGGCTGGTATTCGCGTTTAAGGGCGTTTTGCCGCTCTTTTTGCTGCTGCTTTTGACTGTGATTTTCATCGCATTTTACCTGCGATTGTTTCCGATTTTCTACTTCTACATCGCGTTTATGACGGCGTTTGTGATGTGTTTTTACCTCATCCAACCCGACTTTTTAACGCTTGTTTTACTGAGATTCATCGACATTTGCATAGGCTTTGTCATCGCCTTTGCCATCAGTTTCGCCTTTAAAAACCGCTCAAACAAACTCCTCTTAAACGCCAAATTCCACGAGGTTTTAAAAGCCCTTCACAACCTGCTTTCGCTCAGCGGTTTTGCCAAAAAAGAGAGCCTTGCTGTGCGCGCGTTAAACAACTACAAAACCGCGATCACCCAAAGTGACGGCAGGAGTTTTGGCGAGCTAAAAACCTCACTTTTGCTCTACAAAAATTTAGAAGAGCTAAACTCGCTCATCTCAAATTTGCGCGACTACACAAAGGTTAATGGCGCGCAACTTCGCCACGATGCCGCCCTTGAAAACGACATCAAAATCATCGCCGTGCGGTTTGAGATGATCGACAAAAAGCTTTGTGCCTTGCCGTATTATTTTTATGACAACCTAGACGAAAGGTGGCTTTGTAAGGACTCTCGCGCGCACTTTTTGCTACGCCAAATCGCCTCTTTGCAAGAAAAAATCATCCGCCTCGTCTAACCAAATTCGGTTTTGACAAATTTGCGTAAAAATTTATTTCATTTTGCAATTAAGTTTGAAATTTAATCAAACTTTTTGCTTAATTGCGTAAATTTAAGGCTTTAAAATGGACGGAAGATGACACATTCTTTATTTTTACATTCCAACTCGCTACTTTTGTTTGCTCATTTTATGGCGATCATCGTCTTTGTTTTAGCCCAAAGTCTCGTGGTGATTTACGGCGTATTTCTCTCCGCAAACTCCACTGCGCGCGAAAAACTTCGCCTGCTTCACGCCTCGTTTCTCACACAAGGTGTGTGCCTGCTCTTCTTGCTTGTCACGGCGGTGGTTTTGTGTTACGGGCAAAATTACGAACCGATGGGCGAGATGCTTCAAACCTCAAACATCGTCATCGCCGCGTTTATCGTCATAAATTTATGTTATATGATCTTTAAACTAAACGAAGCAAAACGCGAATTTTTACGCGGCGAAGCGATGTGGTTAAAGGAAAATTTTGTTTTAATTGTGTATTATTTCACGCCTTTGAATTTAATTTTAACGCTAATTGCTGCTTATATCGGTTTGAGAATGCGGCTTTTTCATTAAGGATTTGTATGATTATCTTAGCTTCACAATCCCCCACGCGGGCGGAACTTCTTCAAAATTTGGGTGTTAGTTTTAGCATAAAAGTTTGCGATTATGACGAAGAGTGTATCGCAAAAACGCCAGTCGAGAGCTTTTCTAGCCGCGTTGTCGAGGAGAAGGCAAAGCAGTTTTTTGCCACTTTTGGTCCAAGCGAGCTGCCTGTGCTTTTTGCTGACTCGTGCGTTGTGGTTGAAGGCAAAGTGCTTGGAAAAGCTGAAAACAGCGCGCGTGCAAAGGAGTTAGTCGAGCTTCAAAGCGGCAAAGAAGTCAGTGTTTATACTGCGATGAAACTTGTCAAAACCGAATTTGTCATCGACAGCCTAAGTGTCGCAAGTTTTGGCTTCAACGAATTTAGCCAAGAGGATGTCAAAGACTACCTCGACTCGCTTGCGTGGCAGGGCAAGGCTGGTGCAATGAGCATCGAAGGGATGTTTGGCAAATACATCGCGTGGCAAAAGGGCGAAACTGCGGTGGCGATGGGGCTGGATTTAGACATTTTAAAAACATTTTTGTAACAGATGAACTACTTTTTAGACACAAGCGTTGTCGTCCAAGCAGGACTTGGCAGACTTGCGGAGGTTTTTAGCAACTCCGCATTTTTCATCACCGACACAGTTTGGCGCGAACTTGACGGGCTTAAAAACAAAGAGGACGCAGCAGGCAAGATGGCGCGCGAGTTTTTCAGGCAGATCGCCAGCAGCAAAAACCTCGCCGACTCGCCGCTTACGCCCGTTGTGCGAACAAGAGACAAAATTATTGACGGCAAGGTCGAAAAACGCTCAAAACTCGACAACATCACAATGCGCTTGCTCGAAGGACGCGTTAGGCTCGGAGTCGTCACACCAAACATCACAACTTTTAAAAAAGACGCGACAGCAGACGAGAAAATCATCCGCATCGCCAAGTCCTACAAAGCCCAAAACGCCTGCTTACTCACGCTTGACAACGGCTTTTTTGGCTTAGCTCAAAACCTCACCGCCCAAACCTACGACATCAACGCCTTGCGCGAAAAACTCGGCTTAACACAAGCCAAAATGGCGGTCGTAGTCGAAGAAAACTGCATAGCCTGCGGTGGAAAATTCACACTCACAAGAGAGGATGTCGCGCGTATCACCGCCAAAGGCAAACCGCTTCCAAGACGCTGCCAAGAGTGCATCGCCCGCGCAAACGCCAAGCGAAAACCAAAAAAAAAGGCGGGTTGCGTGGTGGTTTTGCTGCTCTTTTTGGCGAGCGTTTTGCTTGCGTTTTTCGCCTTATTTTTCGCAAACTAAACTCAAATTCGGTTTTGACAAAATTCAAATTTGTTAAAACCAAATTTGACTAGCGGCGTTGCCGCAACTACTGCTGGGTTATAAGGCGAGTTTTAGATTTTCTTGCTAAAATGCGAAAAAACACAAGGTGAAAAATGCGAAGTAGCTCAGGCGTGATCTTAAATTTCAGCGCACTTTTTTTGGGAATTTGGCTCATTTTCATAGCCGATGGACTCCTCGTTAGCTCCACTGCTGTCGTGCTTAAAGCCCACTCGTGGCTCGCCACTGGACTCATCACCGCGTGTATGTTCGCAGGCGCGTTGTTTTGCGCGCTTTTTGCCCCAAAATTCATCGCCCGCTTTGGCTTCGTGCGCAGTTATGCACTTTTTAGCGCACTTTTTGCCCTCTGCGTTTTAGGACACATTTTCAGCGACAGCCTCTTTGTTTGGGGCGTGCTTCGCGTTGGTGTCGGCTTTTGTTACTACTCGATCGTCCTTGTCGCCGAGTCGTGGCTCAACGCCCGCGCCATCAGCTCGTTTCGCTCGCGGATTTTGTCGTTTTACGAGATCGTGTTTTATGTCGGTTTTGGCGTTGGCACGGCGATTATGGGGCTGAATTTGGAGATTTTTTGGCTCTTTTTGATCACCACGATCTGCATCATCCTAGGTCAAATCCCGCTCAACCTCACCTCGCTTCGCTCACCGCCGCTGCCAAAACAAGCCCCAAAAGCCCTCCCGCGCGTCTTTGACCTCGCCCCACTTGCGCTTTTTACGAGCATTTGCGCGGGGTTGTTGATGAACGGGTTTTTCACGATGGCGTCTGCGTATGCCATCAGCGCAGGCAAAACCCCCGCACAAGCAAGCATCTTCATCATCTGCGGAATGCTCGGCGGCTGCTTAGCACACACGATTTGCGGCTCTCTTTCAGACAAACTTGGGCGCAAATTCGCCATTTTAGTCTTTGATCTACTCGCCATCGCCGCTTCGGTGATGCTGCTTTTTGAGGCGTTTTTCTACCTTAGCGCGGTGATTTTAGGTGCTGGAATTTGCGTGCTTTACTCGCTAGCCTTAGCCCGCGCGAATGATGTCGTCAAAGATAAAAGCGAGTGCGTCAATGTCAGTCGCACACTTCTTTTTTCCTACCTCATCGGCTCGTCTCTCTCGCCCGTTTTCATCGGCGGCGGCTTAGCGCTTTTTGGCAGCGTTGGTTACGGCATTTTTTGTCTCTTGGTCTCGGTCGCGCTCTTTGTTTTTGCGCTCTTTCAACGCTCGGTTTTGCCAGCACAACGAGAGAAATTCGAGCACCAAAACGGCGTGAGCATCGTCTTTAAAAAGGAGGGAGAATGCTAGGTGTGGATTTGGTTAAAATTTCGCGCATTCAAGCGGCGGTTTTGCGGCGAGGTGAGGCGTTTTTGCGCCGTTTTTTGACCCAAAGCGAACGCGAGCAATTCACCACTCCGCAAAGCATCGCAGGAATTTGGGCAGCAAAAGAGGCGCTCTCAAAGGCGCTAGGCTGTGGCATCAGCGGCGAATTTGGATTTTTAGACGCCTGCGTTTTCAAAGACGCCCGCGGAAAACCACGCGTGAAATTCTCGCCCGAATTTGAGGCGAAATTTGGCAAACTCACCGCACAAATCAGCATCTCCCACGACTCAGAATACGCCATTGCCGTTGCGACAACTTCGCGAGAAATCCTCTAAGGCAGAAGATGATCAGCCAAGCAAGAAGCCCGTTGAGCCGCTCGCTTTTACGCGAGGCAAAGGACTGCTTGCTTGTGCTTGAAAGTTATGACGACGAGCGGTATTTTTACAAACTCATAGACAAAATGATCGCCAAAAGAGACGACCCTTACGCGCTAAAAACTGGTGCAAAAGCGGTCAAAACCGAGCTTTTGGACTACTTTGAGGGCTTTGGTGAAGTCCGCACCGCAAACATTTGGGCGCGAAACATCCCAGCAAGCTTAAAAGAGATCAAAGCCTTGCAAAAAGCCTTGCAAAAACCGCTGAAAAAGGCGTTTTGCAGGGGCGTTGTCGAAGTGCATTTTAGCGACCGCGAGATCAACTCCCCGCACCTGCAATATGTCGGCACAAACGCGCAAATCGCACAAGAGATCATCGCCAAAGAAGTTGTCACGCGCGGATTTGAGCTAAACTACCAAAACGCCGTTGGCAAGGGTAAATTCGCCCCCTACTTCACGCAAAACAGACTCGCTCGCACAAACCTCATAGACGAAGTCGTAAGCTACCAAGAGCGCGCCAAACTCAGTCGCCAAGAGGCGGTTGAAGCAGTTGTTGAAGAGGCGTTTGGCGAGGAATTTTTAGACCAAAGCAAGGCAAAAACAGAGGAGATCATCTCCTTTGCAAAAGAAGCCTCACGCAAGGCAAAGACGCGGTTAAAGGAGCTTGACGCGTCACACAAAAGCGTTGATGAGCTCAAAAAAAGCATAGAAAAACTTAAAGAAAAACTTGGCTTGAAGTAAAATTGTCAAAACCAAATTTGATTTGAGCATTTTTCATTTGCAGTTTTATCGCGGTTTTTGCGTCAAATTTTCAGCAATTAGTTGCTTTTAATTTAAAATTTATTTACAAAAAGCTAGAATTCGGGGCTAAAATTTCCCAAAGGAGAGAAAATGTCAGAAGAAAAACAGCAACCAACCACCAAAATCCTCCCCTCACCAAAAGAGTCAAGCAGCGAGAAAAAAGACAAAGAATATGTCACAATCCGCCGCAAAAAAAGCACGATTGAGTACGAAAACGAGCTTGTAAAACTGCAAATCGAGCTTTTAAAATTCCAAAATTTCGTCAAAGAAAAGGGACTAAAAGTTCTCATCATCGCCGAAGGACGAGACGCAGCGGGCAAAGGCGGCTCGATCAAACGCCTCATCGAGCACCTCAACCCACGCGGTTGCCGCGTTGTCGCGCTTGAAAAACCAAACGAAACCGAACGCTCGCAGTGGTATTTTCAACGCTACATCGCACACCTGCCAAGTGCTGGCGAGATCGTCATCTTCGACCGCAGCTGGTACAACCGCGCGGGCGTTGAGCCTGTGATGGGATTTTGCACGCAAGAGCAGCACAAATCATTTTTGCGCGAGTGCCCTGACTTTGAAAAAATGCTTGTTGATAGCGGGATCATCTTCTTCAAATTCTACTACTCAGTCAGCAAAGAGGAGCAAAAACGCCGCTTTGACGAGCGAAAAACCAACCCACTAAAACAATACAAACTAAGCCCAGTGGATCAAAAAAGTCAAGAGCTTTGGGATAAATACACAACGGCGAAATACTCGATGCTTTTGGCGACTCACACGCCGCACGCGCCGTGGGTGATCATCGACTCGAACAACAAGAAAAACGCCCGCCTAAACACCTTTAAATACATCCTCAACAATGTTGAATACCCAAACAAGATCAAACGCAGCGAGATCAGTTTAGAGGGTAAAAAGGTGCGAGACGGCGGCGAAGAAATTCGCAAAATGGAGGCGAAATTCCGCTAAAATTCCGCAAATTAGCGGCGGTTTAAAATTGTTAAAATCAAATTTGGTTTTAACAATTTTTTGAATTTAAGAGAGGTTTGATGTTGAAACGAGCTTTTTTGCCGCGCGTTTTTGGCGGTTTTGCGTTTAAAGGCGTGGCGTTTTTGGCGGTTGTTTGCCTTTTTTATGGCGTGGCATTGCGGGCGGATGTAATGTTGTTGAGTAAATTTGACCCAAAAAAGTTTGAAAACGGCTCGCTAGAAGCATACTTGGTGAGTGAAAAACTTGACGGCGTGCGGGCGTTTTGGGACGGCAAAGAGTTGAAATCACGCACAAACAAGAGCTTTTTTGCGCCAAAATGCTTTACGAAAAACTTCCCGCCGTTTGCGCTTGACGGCGAACTTTTCATCGCCCGCGGCAAATTTGAAGAGACGCTTAGCGTGGTTAGTTCGCAAAACTCATCCTGCGAGGCGTGGAAAAAAGTCGGCTACTTCGTCTTTGACACCCCAAACGCAAAAGGCGGACTTTTAGCGCGTTTGAGCGTGGCACAAAAATGGCTTGACGCCGCACCAAACGGACAAAAACCGCCAATCGTCATCATCGAACAAATTCGCCTCTCAACGCTTGCGCAGCTACAAGAGGAGTTGCAAAAGGTAACAAAACTTGGCGGCGAAGGGCTGGTTGTGAGAAAAGAAGACGCGCCTTACGAGGCGTTTCGCACTAAAAATGCGATGAAACTAAAATCCTATGAAGACGCCGAGTGCAAAGTTGTCGCCCACCACGAAGGCAAGGGAAAATTCAAGGGCGTTTTAGGGGCGGTTGAGTGCGAAGAGATCGGTGTTTCTAGCGCGCAAATTGCCGCCACAACTGGGCGTGACGCTTTGGTAAAAAGAGCAAAACGCTTTAAAATCGGCAGCGGTTTTAGTGATTACGACAGGGCAAACCCGCCGCCAATTGGCTCACTCATCACCTACAAATTTCACGGCTACACCAAAAACGGTGTGCCAAAATTTCCGTCATTCTTGCGACTCTACCGCGCAATGTGACGCTCAAAATTGTCAAAATCAAATTTGAGCGTTAGTCTCGCTGTTTAATGAAATTTTTAACGCCATTTTTGTAAAATCGCCAAAATTTCAAAAAGCGAGTGAAAATGCGAGTAAAAACAAGGCAAATCAGTGTCGGCAAGGTGAAAATAGGCGGTGGCGCGAAGATCTCCGTGCAGTCGATGACTTTTAGCAAAACGCGTGATGTCAAGGCGACTTTGGAGCAGATCAACAGGCTCTATTACGCGGGCGCGGACATCGTGCGGTGCGCGGTTTTTAACAGCGCGGACGCCGTAGCGCTCGAAGAGGTCAAAAAAGAGAGTCCGCTGCCTATTGTCGCGGACATTCACTTTAACTACCAGTTTGCGCTGAGGGTTGCGAAATTTGTTGATGCGGTGCGGATCAACCCCGGTAACATCGGCGGCGAGGAACGCGTCAAGGCAGTCGCAAACGCGTGCGGCGAGCGCGGACTGCCGATCCGCATCGGCGTGAATTCTGGCTCGCTTGAAGAGCAGTTTTCTTCGCTCGGCACGGGCGCGGAGGCTATGGTTGCAAGCGCGCTTTACAACGCGGAGTTGCTAGAAAAATACGGCTTCAAAGACATTGCCATCAGCCTCAAAGCAAGCGATGTCGCGCGGACGATGGCGGCTTACAGGAAGTTACGCCCGCTGGTGGATTACCCGTTTCACTTGGGCGTGACGGAGGCTGGGACGAGCTTTCACGCGACAATCAAAAGTGCCATCGCGCTTGGCGGCTTGCTCCTTGAAGGCATAGGTGACACGATGCGCGTCAGCATCACAGGCGAGCTTGAAGAGGAAGTGAAGGTCGCGCGGGCGATCTTGCAAGACAGCGGCGTGCAAAAAAGCGGCTTAAACATCATCTCCTGCCCAACTTGCGGCAGACTACAAAGCGACCTCGTCAAAGCCATCAAAATCATCGAAGACAAAACCCGCCACATCACCGCCCCGCTGAATGTCAGTGTGATGGGCTGTGCGGTGAATGCGATCGGCGAGGCGAAAGGGTGCGATGTCGGCATCGCCTTTGGCAGCGGCAGCGGGCTGGTGTTTCGGCGCGGCGAAGTTGTCGCAAGCCTCAAAGAGGACAAGCTTGTAGAGCGGTTTTTGCTCGAACTGCAAGAGGAAGCGGCGATTTGGGAGGCGAGTCAGTGAGTTTGCGCCGTCTTTGGCTGTTTTACCGCTTGCCGTTTTGTCAGCCGTTTTATCAGATCAAATTCGGTTTTAACATTTTCGTTTGCGGCTTGTTGGGGTTAAAAAATTTTGCGGCGGCGGATTTGTAAAAACCGAATTTAAAGTCGTCAGCTTGGCAAAATTTCGTTTCAAATTCAGTTTTTACACTTCACCTGCCATTTTTGTCAGTCGTTTTGTCAAAATTAAATTCGGTTTTGACATTTTCGTTTGCGGTTAAAACGGCGGACGGTCAAATTTGATTGTAACAATTTTAAGTTTGCCATTTGTCAAAATCAAATTTTGTTTCAGCCGTCTCCCAAGTCGTTTTTACGGCGACAAAAAACCCAACTCGCCTACCGCCGCATCCCAAAAAGCAAAAACGCCGCCACGCCAAACACCGCACACAACGCCATCAACAACCCCTGCCACCCCTCGCTCGCGTACAAAAATGCCGGAGCGTAACAGCCCACCGCCGCGCCCGCGTAGTAAAAGCCGATGTAAAGTCCGCTGGCGATCGGGCGGTGATCGGGGTTTTGACGCGAAGCGAGCGAGCTAGCAGTCGTGTGGAACGAGAAAAAGCCAAAACACAGCAAAAACATCGCCGCAAAAATCACTCCGTAAGAGGCAACGCTCATCGCCCAAAGTGCTAGCATACAACTCAAAATCCCAACGCCCATTAACTGTTTTTCGCCGCCAAAAAAGGTAATCAACCGCGTGATATTCAGCCCGATGACCATCCCAACAACCCAGCCGACATACGCCAAAAACACGCGCACGCCGTCAAAGCCGCCACTGAGTTTTGAGACCTCAAACGGCAGGAGGTTAAGGATGGCTTGGTAAGCCCCAAAACACAAAAACGCCAGCGTGCAAAGACGGAGGTTTTCGCTTTTTGCTAGCAGTGCAAAGAACTCGCTAAGGCGCGGTTTGTGGTGGCTGATGCGGATTTTGGGTGTGACGAAAATGAGCGCGACTCCGCAGAGAAAAAGCGCGCCGCCAAGCAAGCAGAAGAAGAGTCGCCAACCGAGATAGTCACTCAAAACCGAACTGCAAAAGCGCGCAAAAAGTCCGCCGAAAATGGTCACGCAGATGTAAAATCCGAGGTTTTTTGCCAGCTCTTTTGAGGGCGAGAGGCGCGAGATGAGGCTCATCACGCTGATCAAAACTGCGGGGATGAAAAGCCCGCTTAGCAGCCGCAAAAGCAGCAGCTCGTGGAAACTTGCAGCAAAAGTCGTCAAAAACTGCAACAAAGAGAGTGCGAAAAACGCCGTCACAAGCAGGGTTTGGACGCTGAAATTCTCCAAAACAAAACCATAAACCAACGCAGAAAGCGCAAGCGGCAGAAACATCATAGTCATCAAAAGCGAAGTTTGCGCGATCGTGATGTGAAAATCTTCTTGCAAAATCGGCGCGATCGCCTGAGTCGCGTAAAGCACACAAAACGCCAAAACCACCGCAAGGTCTAAGACAAACGCCCGCGTCCGCCACGAGTGGTGTTTGGTTTTTAGCGGGTGTTGAAAGAGTTGTAAAAGGCTAGAAAACGCGGAGTTTTTGCCGTGAGGCGGCTCCTTTTGCAAATTTGTCAAAACCAAATTTGATTTTGACAAATTTGCGTTTGCGCACGGTGGCTTGCCGCGTTTGAAGCCCAAAAACTGCGTGTGAAATTTCGCCATTTTAGTCGCCAAAAATGGTTGCGGCGTAGAAAAATTTGACATCTTACACTCCAAAGCCTCCAACTCAGAGCGAGTTAGAGGTGATTAAAGTTGATTTTAATCAACCTTGCTAAAACGACAGCCGCATTTTTAATGAAACTTGCAAAGTAAAGCTGTTTTAAAGAAATTAGCTAAAAACATTTTAGCAAATTTAATTTAAGTTTAGTTTAAAACAAATTTGGCGACTAAATTTAAATTAAAGTTCGACTTCCCAGCAAAAGTGTATCCACTCGTCCGTTTTTCTCACGCAAAAATCTGGCTTGATGAGCGACTTGTCTTTGTAAAAAATCGTCACTAATTTAAACTCAACCTGCGGGAAAAGCTCGCGTAATTTTGCCATCACCGCGACCATACTCTCGCCGCTATCAACCATATCATCCACCACGATCACCCGTTTGTAACCGCCAAGCTCTGGGATGTTGAAAATCTCGACCTCATCGAGCTTTACATCGCCTTCGTAGTGGATCGAGTTGAGGCTAAAACAAAGTCTTGTGTCGAGGTATTCAGCGAAAAGTTGAGCCAACGCAAGCCCGCCGCGACTCACGCCCAAAATCACCTCTGGGGCAAACTCATCTCGAATTTGCCTTGCCAAAATTTTCGCGTCCGCAACACACTCTTCGTAAGAGTAAAATCTCATTTTCATCCTTTGTAAAATGTAAGTTGTGATTTTAGCTATTTTCAAATTTGACTTTCTTTAAAATGGTGATTTTTGCGAAAAATGGTTAAAAATTTAAATTTAGTAAGAAAATTATTTTATTTAAGTTTTGTTTTATAATAAAAATTATATTATTTTACAAATTTACTTTTAAGGAGGCTAAAATGGATGCGGTAAATGTCTTGTTTTTACTGCTTTGTTCGCTTTTGGTGCTGCTTATGACGCCAGCACTTTCGATGTTTTACTCGGGGCTTGTTGGAAGCAAAAATACGCTCAACACGATTATGAACGGCTTTATCGTCTTTGGCGTGGTGACTTTTCAGTGGGTTGCGATCGGCTTTTCGCTCTCATTTAGCGGCGATGTTTTCGGGTTTATCGGCGACTTTAAGTTTGCGTTTTGGCAAAATTTGCAGGGCGTGAATGAAAACGGAGTGCCAAACATTCTCATCGCAGCGTTTCAGATGATGTTTGCGTTGATCGCCACTTCGATCATCACAGGCTCGCTCGTTGGACGCGTGCGACTTGGCGTTTTGGTCGTCTTTTTGCTCTTTTGGAGCACGATTGTGTATGACTCGTTAGCGCATATGATCTGGGCTGGCGGCTGGTTGCAGTCACGCGGCGGGCTTGACTTTGCAGGCGGCGGAGTCGTGCATATCAGCTCGGGCGTTGCGGGGCTTGTCGGCGCGCTCATTGTAGGCTCACGCAAAACGCCTGAGCAAAACGGCGCACACTCTGTGCCATACGCGTTTTTAGGGGCGATTTTGCTCTTTATGGGTTGGCTTGGTTTCAACGCAGGAAGTGCTGCAAAGGTCGATGAAATCGCGGTTAATGCTTTCATCGTCACGGTCTTAGCAGCAGCGAGCGGCTTTGTGGTTTGGGTCGCGTTAGAGTGGATCAAAGAGCGAAAACCTAGCATCCTAGGCTCACTCAGCGGACTTGTTGCAGGACTTGTCGGCATCACTCCCGCGTGCGGCTATGTCAGCCCGCTTAGCTCGATCGCCATCGGCGGCGTCAGCGCACTTTTGTGCTACGGCGGATTGTTTTTGATCAAATATCGCTTGAAACTTGACGACAGCTTAGACGCCTTCTCACTTCACGGCATCGGCGGCGTTTGGGGCGGAGTCGCAACAGGACTTTTTGCAAGCGGCGCGATCAACCCCGCAGTCGTTGCCCAGGGCGCACTTGGCGAAGGTTTGTTTGTTAGCGGCTCGTTTGCCTTGCTTGAAGAACAACTCTTCTCGATCCTAGTTTGCGTCGTATTTAGCGGCGTGGTGAGTTATGTTTTGTTTAAGTTAATCTCGCTTTTCACGACTCTTCGCGTCAAAGACGAGGTGGAAGAAAAGGGGCTTGACGAGGCGATCCACGGCGAAAACGCCTACAACATCTAACGCGCAAGATCCAACTTGCGGTTCAAATTCGGTTTTAGCAAATTTGTTAAAACCGAATTTGACTTTGGCGTCTGGTTAAAAGACGCCTTTTTGCTTCAACTCTTTGTGCCATTCGTTATGTAAATGAAAGACTTCATCCTCGCTTTTGTATCCGTCAATCATCGCACTAAGCGAGCCTTTAACGGCGAACAAAACCATATACAAATGCACACAAAACATCACCACGCAAACCGCCGCGCCGATGTTATGGACGATGGCGAGTGTGCGAAGGGTTGAGATGTCGCAGTTTAAAAACAACATCGCAAGCCCACTGACGATCATCGCCAAGCCGCCAAAACCCGCCACAACAAACCACATTTTCTGCCCTGCGTTAAACTTGCCAGCGGGGATCGGGCGTTTTTCTTTTGTGAGGTAACCACCGCAGATCAAAAGCCATTTGATGTCGTAAAGTCGCGGCAACATCCGTTTCAAAAAGACCAAAATCATCGGCAAAACCGCCGCGCAAAAGGCGAAATTTGCGACAATGTGCGCGTTTTTGCAAAACCGCACAAACGCTCCGCCGCCGAAAAACTCACCACACATCATAACAATCCCCGTTGGGACCAAAACGACCCACGAAAGCGCGGCGGTTGCGTGGATGAGGCGTGTGAAAAAGCCAAACGCAAGCACCTTTTTGCCGCCGTGGTCGAAGTGTTTTGCGCCGACTATGAAGTAATGCAGCGCAAACGCCGCCACAACAAGCCCAAGCAGCGTTAAGGCTGCCATTGCAAAAACGCCGTTTCCTTGCAAACTTAGCCACAACTCCCCGCCGTCAGTCGCATAAAGGTTGCTCTCACTTGCTCTCCACGCACCTTGCAGTCCCTCTAAAAGCTGGTTTGAGCCGACAAAACCAGCCTTCTCTCCTGCGAGGTTGCCGCTGCCTGCAAAACCGAGCGAGAAAAGGGTTAAAATCATCATTAATTTTTTCATAATCTTCTCCAAATCCTCAGCCAAAGTCGCCTTGTGAGCGACCTTGACGGCAACTTACTTAATGACGCTAGGTTGGCGGAAAAGTTCGTTTCTAGCAACGACTCTTTTGCGGAAAATTTCGCTTAGCTTTTGGCTGTCGCCAACCAAAAGCGCGTTGTCCGCACAAACCGCCGCACACATCGGCACTTTGCCCTCGGCGATACGGTTTTGCCCGTAAAGTTCGCGCTCTTTTTCGCTGTTTGTCTCCTCAGGACCGCCTGCGCACATCGTGCATTTATCCATCGCTCCTTTAAAGCCAAACGCGCCGTCTTTTGGAAACTGCGGCGCGCCAAAAGGACAGGCGTAGAGGCAATACCCACAGCCAATGCACTTCTCTTTGTCGTGCAAAACAATGCCGTCTGCGCGAATGTAAAAGCATTTGACGGGACAAACTTGCGCACACGGCGCGTCCGTGCAGTGTTGGCAGGCGATTGTGGTTGATTTTTCTTTGCCTTCAACGCCGTCATTGACCGTCACAACGCGTCTTCTTGAAATTCCTAGCGGAATTTCGTGTGCGGCTTGACAGGCAACTTGACAGGCAAAACAACTTGTGCATCTCTCTACATCTACAAAAAATTTCATTCTTCCCATAACTCATCCTTAATCAAATTTGATTTTGACTACTTCACTTCGTCAAAAAACTGCATTTTTGGCATACTTTGGTCGCTTGCGCGCTCGATTTGGCAAAGCCCTGCGTTGTATTCTGCCATCTGCGTGACAATGTCCCAACCGTAGTTTGTGATCGTATTCACACTCTCGCCGATCGTGTAAGGTAGCGTGCCTTCTGGGTAGTTTTTAGCCAAACTCTCACCCTGCATCATCCCCGCAAAGTTGTAAGGCATCACGATTCGATCAGGCGTCACGCACTCAGAATAAACGCATTTTACTTTGATCTTCGTTCCGTGCGGAGAATGCACCCAGATGTATTCGCCGTCTGCTACGCCGTATTTTTTCGCAAGTTGAGGATTGACATTCGCAAACATCTCAGGCGTGATTGACGCGAGGTATTTACTCGTTCGCTCCAACATTCCCGCGCCACTGAGATTAACCAACCGCATCGAGCTGATGATGATCGGGAAGTCTTTGCTCCAATTTTGCGCCTTTTGCTCGCTTTCGTAACGAGTGCTAACGCGCCAGTGATTCTCTTGGTCTGGGAAGGTTGGGTATTTCTCGACCAAATCCTGCCGCGGCGAGTGAAGCGGCTCGCGGTGAAGCGGAGTTTGGTCGTGAAATTCCCAGACGATCGCCCTTGCCTTTGCGTTGCCACATGGATTCACGCCTGCTTCTTCGCATTTTTTGTTGATGATCCCGCTAAGATCCATCGCCCAACTCTCACCTATAAGCTCCTTTTCACGCTCGCTAAGTGTGATGCCTAGCACGCTTTCGATGTTAGCTTTTGTGATCTGCGGATAGCCGCCTTTGACCTTGCTTTGCGGGATCGTTACCCCTTGCGTTGCGATCTGACTAACGCCGTTGTGTTCAAGCCCGAAGCGGTTTCTAAACGCCGAACCGCCCTTCCAAATCGGCATCGAAGTGTTATACAAAATCGGCGTGCCGGGGTGGTTTTCATTCCAACAAGGCCACGGAAGTCCGTAATACTCACCCGCAACCTCAGTCCCCTCTTTGCCAAGCTGCGTGTCAGGGTCGAAATTCGCCCAGTTTTCTTGGTGACGCCTAAGTCTGTCTGCTCTTCTGCCTTGCGTGCCGATCGACTGGCACATCCTCGCAACCTCGTTTGTCGCGTCATCTGGCCAAACAAAGCTCTCTTTCACCTTTTTCAACTCACCATCCACAACATCATAGCAAAGTGACTGCGTGTATTGCTCGTAAAAACCAAACTTTTTAGCGAACATAAACATAATCTCGTGGTCTGGCTTACTCTCCCAAATCGGCTTGACAACCTCGCTTCGCCATTGCGCACAGCGGTTGGTCGAGTGGATATGCCCTTCGCTCTCAAACTGAGTCGCCGCAGGGAGGATATACACGCCGTCTTTTCGGTCGCTTAAAACGGCGATCTCATTCACAAACGGCTCAGCCACGACAAGCAAGTCGAGTTTATCCACCGCTTTTTTGATTTTATGCAACTGACTCATCGAAGTGATCCCAACGCCTTGCACCCAAAGCGCCCTGAGCCGTCCGCTTGAATGAATTTTTCCCTCGCCAAGTGCTGCTTGCCACCATTTTGAAAGTGTGAAACCTCGCTCAAACTGCCAGTTTTTCTCTTTTGGGTCTTTTTCGTTGTAGTGGAAATATTCGTTAAAATTCGAATTTGACACCTTTTGCCCAAGTTTTTCGCGCGGCTGTGAAACGCTTCTTGCAAAACGCTTTGAAAACTCTTCGTAATCCACGCCCCAGCCCTTGCAGTAATACTTCCACGCCCCTTCACCAACGCCGTAGTAACTAGGCAAAGTGTCGGCTAAGTTACCCATATCAGTTGCGCCTTGAACATTGTCGTGTCCGCGGATGATGTTACATCCCGTGCCCGGCTTGCCGACATTTCCCAAAACTAGCTGCAAAATCGCCCACATACGCGTGTTTGAGCTACCAACTGAGTGTTGCGTCACGCCAAGCGACCACGCAAGCGAGGCTGGTTTTGTTGTCGCAAAAACGCGCGTCACCTCTTCAAGTAACGCCGCAGGCACGCCCGTGACATTCTCCGTCTCTTGCGGCGTCCATTTCTCCGCCTCTTTGCGGATGTTGTCGATCCCGTAAGACCTAGTCGCGATCATTTCCTTGTCTTCCCAGCCGTTTTTGAAAATGAGGTGAAGCATTCCGTAAGCCAATGCGATGTCAGTTCCCGGGCGCAACCGCACGAAATAATCCGCCTTCGCCGCACTTTTTGTATAAACTGGATCAACAACAATCAACTTCGCGCCGTTGTCCTTTGCTTGAAGCATATGTTTAAACCCGATCGGGTTTGCCACCGCCGAGTTTGCCCCGACTAAGAAGATGACTTTTGAGTTTGCGCGCACATCCCCAAAGTGGTTTGTCATCGCCCCATATCCCCAAGTGTTCGCCGCGCCAGCAACGCTAGTTGAGTGACAAATTCGCGCAACATGGTCTATGTTGTTTGTCCCCCAAAAGGCGGCAAATTTGCGGAAGTAGTAGCTCTGTTCGTTGCTAAATTTCGCACTTCCTAACCACTCGATGCAGTCAGGTCCATCCTCTTTTCTTAGCTCCAAAAGTTTATTGCCGATCTCCTCAACTGCTTGCTCCCACGAAATTCTCTTCCACTTGCCGTTTTCTTTTTTCAAAGGATACTTCACGCGTTGTTTTGACTTCGTGAGGTCCATTTGGTCGATGCCTTTACAGCAGTGCGAACCTTGGTTGATCGGATGGTCAATCGCCATCTCCTGCCTCACCCAAACGCCATCTTTGACCTCCGCGACAATCCCGCACCCAGCCGAGCAGATCGAACAAACCGTCCTAACCTGCTTCGTGCCGCCATAAGGCTCGCGCAACTTCGCCGCCTCTTTAATCTTCTCGCCACCTGCAACGCCAAACGCCGCGCTCGAACAGGCTGTGCCAAGAGCTGCAAATTTCAAAAAACTTCTACGATTGATCTCACCCATTTTTCATCCTTTTTACTCAAATTCGATTTTGACAACTTAGCGAGTTTTGTAATATTTCTCCCACATCGGGCTTTCAAAATACAAAATTTCCTTCTTCTTACTCTTGCCATAAACCACGCCACTTTCGTCCTCTTCGCTCTTTGCAAGCGCTGCTTTTGGCGCAGCCGCAACGGCAACTGAGGCGACCGCTGAGCCCTTTAAAAGTTTCTTTAAAAACTCTCGTCTCTCTTTCATTTGCACTCCTTCGCAAAAAATTTTCGCGGTATTTTAATAAATTAATAATGTTAGTTAAATGATATTTTTAACTTAACTTTTTAGGCTAATTTTCATTTCAAAGTTCTTTTTTTACATTTTGAAACGAAAATTAAATTTAACTTTTAAAAAGTGGATTACTTTGAATTTTTTATAATTTTATGTAAAATAACGACTTTTTTAAAGGATTTTGATGGAAGATTTTGGTTTTTTGGGCGAAATTGACTTCCCGCTTGGAGACGACATTCGCCAAGTCACTGCCGACCAGCCCTGTTTTATCGCCAACTCAAAGGAGGCAAACTGCGAAGTTGTCGCAAACGAGATCGACTTTTTCTTGCAAAACTCGCCCGCCACGCCACTTGTCAAAGCACAGAGTTTAAGCCGAATTTACCACGCTAGGGCGGCGTTTTACGACTACTCAAACCGCCTCAAAGCGTGCAACAAAATCGGCGAAATTTTCACCGCCAACACGCTTTATCTAGCCGACTTTTCACAAAAATTGTCAAATTCGAATTTGACACAAAACGCCGTGTGTTTTGACACAAAAGGCGAGGCGTTTGACGCGGTGGCGTTGCTTGTTTTGCTGTTTAGCGGCGTGAGGAAAATCGTAGTTGATGAGCTTGATGCGGAGGCGGAGTTTGTCAATGCACTTTTCACGCAAACTGGGCACGAAAAGGCGGTTTTTACAAGTTTTGAAGAGACACAAGCCTGTCAAAGCACGCAAGAGGCTTACTTTGACGAAAGAATGACGCCGCAAGAGCTGCTTGCGCACTACACGCAAAAACTTTGCGGCAAGGGGGATTTTGGCGTTTTGCAAACCACTCGTTTTGGGCAAGTGAGCATCACCCCTGCTTGCACGCTTTGCGCCTGTTGCGTGGGCGTTTGTCAAAGCGTTGCGCTAAAATGCGAGGGCGAGGCGATCACCTTCAACGCCTCGCTTTGCAACAACTGCGGCGAGTGCGTGACGCATTGTGCCGAAGAGGGCGTCATCGCGCTTGAAGCTGGGCTAAAACTCGCTCCGCAAAGCTTCATTTGGCGCGAGCTGGTGCGAGACGAGGCACAAAAATGCGCGCAATGCGGCAAGGAATTTGCGCCAAAAAGGGCGATCGAGAGGATCGCAGGGATCTTAAACTTCGACCCAAGCCGCGCAAAACTGCTTTATTTATGCGCAGACTGCAAAGTCAAAAACGCCGCTTTTAGCGACTATCTAAACGACTATTAGGAGCAAAAATGAGCCAAGATTTACAAGCTAGACAAGAGGCGTTAAACACCGCGCGAGCAAGGTATTACGAGTTTTTAAGCTTTCCGCTTTTTTGGGGGCAGAGCGAGGATGATTTTGAGGCGTTTTTAGCACAAGCAAGGTTCTTAGCCACCGCGCCGATCACCCCTGAAAACGAGCGGGATTTTAAGAAAATTTACAACTTTGAGTGGGCGAAATTTCAAAAAGAGCAAAACGCAGTTTTGTTTGATTTAAGTTTTGTGAATGTCCCGCAAACGGCGAGTTTTTTTGACGAAGGACGGGATGATGGCAAAAAGCGAGTCGAAGTCATCAACATCCTTAAAAAAGCCAACCTTGCCATTGACGCGCAGCTCAGCGAGGACTACATCGGGCTGATTTTCGCGCTTGCGTCAAGACTTTTGGGCGAGCAAAAAGCGCAGCTAGCAGGCGAGCTTTTTGGGGTGATCAACGGCTTTGCGGACGAGTTTTGCGAGCTTTTACGCGAGCACGACAACAGCAAATTTTTCACTGCTTACGCCAACATCCTAGCCTCGTTCGTCACACTTGAAAGAGAGTTTCTCTCCCTAGCCGCGCCGCAAAAACCAGAGGTCAGCCAAGCCAAAATCGCCCTCGCCAAAAAGCCGTATGAAACCAAAGTCAAGTCAAGCGTTAGGCGAACGAAGATTTTCGAAGAGGAATTTACGAAGTTATGATCTCATTTAACGCCAAAAAAACGCCGCCAAAAGCCGCCGTCTCTCAAAACGCCTCACAAAACCGCGTGAGTGTTCTCGCCCCTGAGGAGCTGTTTGCCAAATTTGAAGAATTTTGTGTCATTGACATCCGCCAAAAAGGGGTTTTTGCCGCCGCTCACCTCAAAGAAAGCCAAAATTTACGCGACCCACAAAGCATCGCCAACGCAGCCAACGCAGCGCTCAAAGCTGGAAAAAAGGTGGTTTTGGTCTGTTTTGCGGGCGGCAAAGCAAACGGCAAGGCGGACGAGGTTTTTGCGGCGGGTTTTTGCGGGGAGATTTTTGCGCTCTTAGGCGGCTTCATCTCCATCTGCCCGCAAACTTACGCCGAATTCCTTGCGTGACCGCCGCGCCAAACGAGTTAAATTTGGTTTTTGCAATTTGTCAAAACCCAATTTAAACCCCGTTTGTCAAAACCGAATTCGAAGCCACCTCAACGGCAAATTTTACGCCAAATTTCTTACGCAACCGCCTCGCCGAATTTTGCAACTCGGTTTAAATTTTAGCGCAAATTCCACGCAGTTTTACGCCCAAATTTCGCCAAACCGCCACGACAATTTTACAAAATCAAAAAACTTAAAACCGCAATGACAAACGACTAAAAAGCAGCCTCAACGCCGCGCCAAACGACTCAAATTCGGTTTTTGCAATTTGTCAAAACCGAATTTAAAGCCACCTCAGCGATATTTATAAAAGCTGTATTTGGCGTAACCTTTGGAGATGAGAAAGCCGCGCCTGCCAAGCAAAAATCCACCTCGCAACACAAACATCTTAAAAAACGACCAAACCGGACTTGTCAGCGACTTAAAAAGGCTCTTTTTTGTGCATAAAGTGGCGTATTTTTGCTGTTTTTGCTCAAACTGCTCGGGCGTGTCGTAGGCGTAATGCAAAAAATGGTTTTTCAGCGTGCCAACTTCGCCGTTTGCGACCACTTTTTCATGGACTTCGGCGGCGTTGAAGTTGGCAAATTTTTTGTTAAAAAGCCGCACGCTGTAATCAGGAAAAAGCCCCATCAGCCTCACTGGCTCGCCAAAAAAGTAGTTCAACCGCCCAACACGAAACGCCACCACAGAGGCGTTTGACGCAAAATTTGTCAAAACCGAATTTGACTTCGTTTGACGCGGTTGCGACAAGCCACCCAACACCGCGGCGATCTCGCGTTCTAGCTCCTGCGTGCAAACCTCGTCGCTGTCAAGCACAAAAATCCACTCGTTTTGGCACTGCGAAACTCCAAACGCCTTTTGCCGCCCAAAACCAAGCCACTCTTGGCTTACAAAACGCACATTTTCAAAGCTTTGAGCGATCTTTCGCGTCTCGTCTGTGCTTCCACTATCCACCACCACAACCTCGTCACACCACGCAAGGCTTTGCAGACATTTTGCGAGGTATTTTTGCGAATTTAGCGTCAAAACAACGCCACTCACGCGCGCATTTTGCGTGAAACTCTCGCCGTTGTTAGCATTTTGCAAGTCAAATTCGGTTTTGACATTTTCTTTAAAACCGCTCATTTTCCAGCCTTTTTGTCGTGCGTGCGGAAGTTATATTTGTCGTAAATTTCAGGGTTGAAAGTCTTAAACTTTCTGTGAAACCAAAAGTATTCGTCTGGCTTAAACGCGATCATCTTCTCAGTCGCCAAACTCTGTGCTTGCGTGGCGGCAAAAACCTCCTGCGAAGAGCCGTCTTTTAGCTCGATAGCCTCAAAAAAGCGGATCGCGCACTCCTTGCGGCTTTTGCGGTAGATGAAGGCGGGGATGATGAGTGCGCCACTTTTGGCGGCGATGACGCTTAGCGCGGTTGAATGGGTGATCTTGCGTCCGAAAAATTCACACTCAACGCCCTCGTTTTTTGAAACCGCTTGGTCGATCAAAACGCCCAAAATTCGGCGGTTTTTCAGCGCCAACAACATCTTCTTCGCCGCGCCGTTTTTGTCGATCAGCTCGATGTCAAACTGCTCGCGGTGGCTTGTTAAAACCGAATTTAACCCCTCGCTATCAAGCCCTCGCCCGACTATGCTCACCGCGCCAAAACGCGCCGCCATCGCAAGCGAGAACAACTCCCAGTTGCCGTAATGCGCGGTCTGGACGATGACGGGGCGGTTTGAGGCAAGCACAGTTTGCAAAATTTCTTCATTCTCAAAGCTCATTTGCGCCAAAATTTGCTCTTTGTTTGCGCTCGCATTTCTTAGAAAATCCACCGCAAAATAGGCGTAGTTGCGGTAAGTCGCCCGCGCGGTTGCGTGAATTTGCTTTGGCGTGAGGTTTGGAAAGCAAAAGGCGATGTTTGCTTCGGTGATGAAGCGGTGTTTTCGGTCAGCCCAAAACCACAGAAGCGAGAAGAAGGTGAAAATTTGGTCTAAAACCACTCGCGGGGTGATTTTGGCAAGAATTAGCAGCGTTTTGTAGGCAAAAATGTAGAATTTTTCACGCATCGCCACCTCCTTTTTCAAGCAGCTCCAACGCCCTTTTTGCCACAAGTTTAGGGCAAATTTGGTTTATGCAAAAGTCGCTCTCGTCAATGCGTCTTGCGTCAATTTTCTTGCCCGCGTCAAGGACGATGTTTTGCGGCGTGGCGTAGGCGTTGCGCGCACTTGGGCGGTTGCCAAAAAGGGTGATGCTTTTGGTGTTTTGCGCCCACGCGAGGTGGGTGATGCCGCTGTCGTTGCCAATGACTAATTTTGCGTGACTAACGAGGTTTGTCATCTGCGTTAAATCAAGCGGTGGAAGCAGTTTTACGCCGCTTTTTTGTGCTAGTTTTTGCGCCTCTTCACGCTCTTTTTGGCTGCCCGCGCAGATGTAAATTTCGCCTTTAAAACTCTCTTTTACAAGGGCGATCACCTCGTCAAAATGTGTGTAATTTTTACTCGCTTGACTTGAAAACGGCGCGACTAAAACGCCACTTTCAAACTCGCTTTTGCTGACTTTAAACAACGCTGGTTTTGCCAAAACCTCCTCCCTATTCCACGCAAATTTCAGTGCGTTTGAAGCAAGAGTGAGGTTGCGGATGATGATGTTTTCGTTGTATGAAACTTGCGTTTTTTGCGCGTAAAGCAGCCCTGCGGCAAACTCCTTTGTGCTTTTTGGGCTAAAACCGCTTGGTTTTGGAGCAAGAATTCGTGCGACAACGGCGGATTTAAGCAGTCCTTGAAGGTCGATGACGCTGTCAAACTCGCCTCTTCTTTGGCGCAAAATCTCCCACGACTTGGCAAACTTTTTTGCTTTTAGTGGCAGCTCCACAACCTCATCCACGCCGCAGCAAAGACGGGCAATAGTGCCGAATTTTTCGTCACAAAACCAAGTCAAATTCGAATTTGGCAAATTTTTTTTCACAAAGTAAGCGACAATCGCGCTTTGGACGATGTCGCCTAAGGCTGAGAGGCGGATGAGGGCGATTTTGGCGGGCTGTTTTGGGGCGTTTTGGGCTGTTTTCATACCTATTCTTTTAGTTTTGTTTGCGTATAATACACAAATTTTCTTAAAAGGTGGCAAAATGGATCGTTACATTTGCGTTTTTGACTGCGAAACCGTGCCTGACGCGGACGATTTACGCAGGGTTTATAATTACAGCGGCGATGACTTGGCGGTTTGCAAGCGGGCGATCGAAGAGCGAAAACAAAGCGTTGGCAACGGCTTTTTGAGCGTTTGTTTTCACAAAGTTGTCGCCATCTCAGCGGTGCTAGCGTCAATTAACGGAAGTTTTCAACGCGTTAATACCATCGAAGGCGAAAACGAGCGGGAGAAGATCGCTAAATTCTTAGGCTTTTTGCAGAAAAAAAAGCCGCTTTTAGTCAGCTACAACGGGCGCGGTTTTGACTTGCCGATGTTGATGATGCGGGCGATGAAATACAACCTAAACGCCGCGGTGTATTACGACATAAAGGATAAGTGGAGCAACTACCGCGCGAGGTATGACATCACCCACCACATCGACCTTTTAGAGCAGTTTTGCGAGTTTGGCGCGACAAGTAGGATGGGCTTGAACGAGGTTTGCAACTGCCTTGCACTGCCGGGCAAAACTTCGGTGAGTGGCGAGGATGTTTTGGAGCTGTTTTACCAAAACAAAATCGCGCAGATCAATGAATATTGCGAAAGCGACACGCTCAACACCTACTGGTTGTTTTTGAAATTTTCGCTGCTTCGCGGGGCGATTAGCGTTGAGAGCTACCGCTTCAACCTTGAAAAAATGTCGGAATTTTTGGCACAAAAAAAGGTAGCGTACGCGGAGATCTTCAAAGTTTATCTTCAAAACGAGTTAAAGCGGCTTGACGCGGACTTTGGCGGGCGGCTGTTGTAGCATTGGTTTTGCAAAAACCGAATTTGACTTTGCTTAAAGTTGCAAAACTCGAATTTGAAACCATTTAACAACGGCAATTAAAAATTCAGTGGTTTCAAATTCGGTTTAAGCATTTTTTAAGTAGCGGTTATAGACGATTTTGTAATAAATTCCGCCGACAAAAAAGCAACAACCTAGCAAAATCGTAATCCCCTTCAAGCTAAGCCCCGCCTCAAAAAGCAGCCCAACAACCAGACTCACGCCCGTTGCGACAAGGCAGTAAGCCATATCGTTATACGCCAAAACGCGTCCGTAAAACTCCTTTTGTGTGTGGCGCGTGAGAGTCGTCATCGAAAAGCTCCACAAACTTGAAGTGCAAAAGCCCGCCGCTAGCATTCCGATGAAGCTGATGTAGAAGTTAAACTGCAAAAACGCCCAAAGGCAGATCCCGACTCCTTCTCCGATAAAGAGCCAAAAAAGCGTTTTTTCATTCACAAATCGGCTGAGGATGATCGGGGTTAAAAAGAGCGAGATTGCCCGAGAAGCGTTAAGAAAACCGATGACTAGTGAAGCGGACAAAACCTCGGCGTAGTCGTGCTTTGCAAGCAGTGCGATGAGCGCGTCATAACTCGTAAAAGCGACAATGGCGTGGATGAAAATAAGGTGGATGATGAGGCGGTTTTTGGCGATGTAGCTCACGCCGTCTTTCATCATCTTAAACGCATTTTGCGGTGCGTTTTGCTGAATGCGGCTTAAATTTAGCTTCAAAAGCAGCCAAAAACCGACTAAATACAGCCCAAAGTCGAGCAAAAACGCCGCCTTAATCCCGCAAAAATAGATGAAAAGTCCCGCCAAACTCATCCCCGCAGCGTAAGAAAAGCTAAAAATGATCGAGTGGATTTCGTTTGCGTATTTTAGCACGCGTCCGTTTAAAAGCTTTGGTAGAAGTGACATTTCGATTTGGTAAAACAAGAGTCCAACGCCCATTCGCAAGAAAATCAACATCATCAAAAACCACAAAAAGCTCAAATCCTCGACAAAAATGAGGCAAAAAACGCTCGCCATCTCAACCAGCATCAAAAAAATCAACAGCGGTTTTGGGCGGAATTTGTCGATGATGACGCCGTTGATGGGGGCGAGGAAGACATTTGGCAAAAAGGCGAGTGCGGCGGCAAAACTTAGCGCCCAAGTCGGCGCACCGAGTTTGATGAGCAGCGCAAAAATCCCCGTGTGAGAGAACCACGCCGCGAAGTAGCAGATGAGCTGGATGGCGGAGATGATGGCGAAGTTGCGGTTTGTGTGCAACAAGGCGATGAAATTTTTCAAGCGTTTCCTTTCTTTGGCTCCCACTAAACGAGCTTAAAACGCGGTCAAGCCGTTGGTTTGGGCTGGCGAAGTGTCAAAACCAAATTTGATTTTGACAACCGCGTCATTTTTGCGAAATTTTGGGCGAGTTTGGCGGCGTTTTGTCCTCGTAAGAAAAGATCGGCATCCCGAGTCGGTAGTGGATCGCGACCATTCTGAGCGCAAAGCCACTGATGAGGGCGATTTGGTGTTTTGCGCCCACGCGAGGTGGGTGATGCCGCTGTCGTTGCCAATGACTAATTTTGCGTGACTAACGAGGTTTGTCATCTGCGTTAAATCAAGCGGTGGAAGCAGTTTTACGCCGCTTTTTTGTGCTAGTTTTTGCGCCTCTTCACGCTCTTTTTGGCTGCCCGCGCAGATGTAAATTTCGCCTTTAAAACTCTCTTTTACAAGGGCGATCACCTCGTCAAAATGTGTGTAATTTTTACTCGCTTGACTTGAAAACGGCGCGACTAAAACGCCACTTTCAAACTCGCTTTTGCTGACTTTAAACAACGCTGGTTTTGCCAAAACCTCCTCCCTATTCCACGCAAATTTCAGTGCGTTTGAAGCAAGAGTGAGGTTGCGGATGATGATGTTTTCGTTGTATGAAACTTGCGTTTTTTGCGCGTAAAGCAGCCCTGCGGCAAACTCCTTTGTGCTTTTTGGGCTAAAACCGCTTGGTTTTGGAGCAAGAATTCGTGCGACAACGGCGGATTTAAGCAGTCCTTGAAGGTCGATGACGCTGTCAAACTCGCCTCTTCTTTGGCGCAAAATCTCCCACGACTTGGCAAACTTTTTTGCTTTTAGTGGCAGCTCCACAACCTCATCCACGCCGCAGCAAAGACGGGCAATAGTGCCGAATTTTTCGTCACAAAACCAAGTCAAATTCGAATTTGGCAAATTTTTTTTCACAAAGTAAGCGACAATCGCGCTTTGGACGATGTCGCCTAAGGCTGAGAGGCGGATGAGGGCGATTTTGGCGGGCTGTTTTGGGGCGTTTTGGGCTGTTTTCATACCTATTCTTTTAGTTTTGTTTGCGTATAATACACAAATTTTCTTAAAAGGTGGCAAAATGGATCGTTACATTTGCGTTTTTGACTGCGAAACCGTGCCTGACGCGGACGATTTACGCAGGGTTTATAATTACAGCGGCGATGACTTGGCGGTTTGCAAGCGGGCGATCGAAGAGCGAAAACAAAGCGTTGGCAACGGCTTTTTGAGCGTTTGTTTTCACAAAGTTGTCGCCATCTCAGCGGTGCTAGCGTCAATTAACGGAAGTTTTCAACGCGTTAATACCATCGAAGGCGAAAACGAGCGGGAGAAGATCGCTAAATTCTTAGGCTTTTTGCAGAAAAAAAAGCCGCTTTTAGTCAGCTACAACGGGCGCGGTTTTGACTTGCCGATGTTGATGATGCGGGCGATGAAATACAACCTAAACGCCGCGGTGTATTACGACATAAAGGATAAGTGGAGCAACTACCGCGCGAGGTATGACATCACCCACCACATCGACCTTTTAGAGCAGTTTTGCGAGTTTGGCGCGACAAGTAGGATGGGCTTGAACGAGGTTTGCAACTGCCTTGCACTGCCGGGCAAAACTTCGGTGAGTGGCGAGGATGTTTTGGAGCTGTTTTACCAAAACAAAATCGCGCAGATCAATGAATATTGCGAAAGCGACACGCTCAACACCTACTGGTTGTTTTTGAAATTTTCGCTGCTTCGCGGGGCGATTAGCGTTGAGAGCTACCGCTTCAACCTTGAAAAAATGTCGGAATTTTTGGCACAAAAAAAGGTAGCGTACGCGGAGATCTTCAAAGTTTATCTTCAAAACGAGTTAAAGCGGCTTGACGCGGACTTTGGCGGGCGGCTGTTGTAGCATTGGTTTTGCAAAAACCGAATTTGACTTTGCTTAAAGTTGCAAAACTCGAATTTGAAACCATTTAACAACGGCAATTAAAAATTCAGTGGTTTCAAATTCGGTTTAAGCATTTTTTAAGTAGCGGTTATAGACGATTTTGTAATAAATTCCGCCGACAAAAAAGCAACAACCTAGCAAAATCGTAATCCCCTTCAAGCTAAGCCCCGCCTCAAAAAGCAGCCCAACAACCAGACTCACGCCCGTTGCGACAAGGCAGTAAGCCATATCGTTATACGCCAAAACGCGTCCGTAAAACTCCTTTTGTGTGTGGCGCGTGAGAGTCGTCATCGAAAAGCTCCACAAACTTGAAGTGCAAAAGCCCGCCGCTAGCATTCCGATGAAGCTGATGTAGAAGTTAAACTGCAAAAACGCCCAAAGGCAGATCCCGACTCCTTCTCCGATAAAGAGCCAAAAAAGCGTTTTTTCATTCACAAATCGGCTGAGGATGATCGGGGTTAAAAAGAGCGAGATTGCCCGAGAAGCGTTAAGAAAACCGATGACTAGTGAAGCGGACAAAACCTCGGCGTAGTCGTGCTTTGCAAGCAGTGCGATGAGCGCGTCATAACTCGTAAAAGCGACAATGGCGTGGATGAAAATAAGGTGGATGATGAGGCGGTTTTTGGCGATGTAGCTCACGCCGTCTTTCATCATCTTAAACGCATTTTGCGGTGCGTTTTGCTGAATGCGGCTTAAATTTAGCTTCAAAAGCAGCCAAAAACCGACTAAATACAGCCCAAAGTCGAGCAAAAACGCCGCCTTAATCCCGCAAAAATAGATGAAAAGTCCCGCCAAACTCATCCCCGCAGCGTAAGAAAAGCTAAAAATGATCGAGTGGATTTCGTTTGCGTATTTTAGCACGCGTCCGTTTAAAAGCTTTGGTAGAAGTGACATTTCGATTTGGTAAAACAAGAGTCCAACGCCCATTCGCAAGAAAATCAACATCATCAAAAACCACAAAAAGCTCAAATCCTCGACAAAAATGAGGCAAAAAACGCTCGCCATCTCAACCAGCATCAAAAAAATCAACAGCGGTTTTGGGCGGAATTTGTCGATGATGACGCCGTTGATGGGGGCGAGGAAGACATTTGGCAAAAAGGCGAGTGCGGCGGCAAAACTTAGCGCCCAAGTCGGCGCACCGAGTTTGATGAGCAGCGCAAAAATCCCCGTGTGAGAGAACCACGCCGCGAAGTAGCAGATGAGCTGGATGGCGGAGATGATGGCGAAGTTGCGGTTTGTGTGCAACAAGGCGATGAAATTTTTCAAGCGTTTCCTTTCTTTGGCTCCCACTAAACGAGCTTAAAACGCGGTCAAGCCGTTGGTTTGGGCTGGCGAAGTGTCAAAACCAAATTTGATTTTGACAACCGCGTCATTTTTGCGAAATTTTGGGCGAGTTTGGCGGCGTTTTGTCCTCGTAAGAAAAGATCGGCATCCCGAGTCGGTAGTGGATCGCGACCATTCTGAGCGCAAAGCCACTGATGAGGGCGATGAGGCTGGAAATGTTGATGCTAAGACCGCATTCGACTAAAATCCAATAGAGCAAACCTGTGAGAATTCCGACAAACGCGTAAAGCTCTTTGCGAAAAACCAGCGGGACAACGCCGCAGAAAATGTCGCGTAAAACGCCACCAAAAACGGCGGTGATCACCGCGCCGCAAACGACTAAAATCGCCCCGTGTCCAGCCGCGCGAACCGCCTCTGCGCCGATGACGGCAAAGACGACAAGCCCTAGCGCGTCAAGGGCTAAGAAGAGCTTTTCGAGGCGGGCGATGACGCGTGGGATGAGTGTTGTCAGAAGGGCAGCGAGGCAGACGATGACGACATACTGCGGGTGGGCGACCCAAGTGAGCGGGTAGAGGTCAAAGAGCATATCCCGCACGCTTCCACCGCCGATGGCGGCGGCAAGGGCGATGAAAAGCACGCCGACAAGATCCATTTTGTGACGCCCCGCCACAAGGGCTGCGCTCATCGCCTCTGCGCTGATGCCGATGATGTATAAAACGACTAAAAACACCGCTCAACCTTCTTTAAATTTGCGCGCATTTTAGCCAAAAAGCCTTAATTTTGACAAAAACCGCTATTAAATCAAATTTGTCAAAATCAAATTTGATTTTGACAAATTCGCCTCGCCGCAAGCCGCCCTACTTCAAGGTTTTGACGAACTTTTTGGCGTTGTTGATGGCGTTTTGCGACTCAGCAAGGACGATCAAGTTTTCAAACAAAACAACTGAGTTTGGCTTTGGAAATGGTTGGAGTTTGGCTAAAATTCCAGCGTTGTCGAGCTTTTTGAGCGCGTCTTGGTAGGTGTCGGAATTTGGCTCAAAGCAATCAAAATAGCGATTAACTACATTTGGTTTTGGCAAAAGCAGGTTTAAGCCGACCGCGCAATTTCCCGCTGAGTAATCCACGCTGTCAAGAAGTGAAGCCGCCCGCGGCGTTGAAGCGGCGTTTGGCAAAAAGCTTAAAGAGTGGCGGTTGTTGTAACGATAAGGAGTGTGTCAAAAAACTGAATTGTCTTTGATGAAAATGACATAATATTGTTTGTTGTAGTCAAACCCTTGCGCTTCTAAGCGGGCGATGATGCGGTTGTTTGTCGCCATAATGGTCGTAAATTGCAACTTTTGCACGAGTTGCCAGCGCAAATCCGCCACCAAAAAGACGAGCAAAAGCCCGCTTGCGGTGAGAAAAAGAGCGTTTAAAAGCGTGGTTTTTAGCCGCTGCAACTCAAAAGAGAGCGTCAAAGCCAAGCCAAAAACCCCAACTCGCCAAAGCAGCAGCCCAAAAAAGTCGTGTCGCACGCCGTATTGTAAAACATCTGAGAAGATGATGTGGCTTTTGGTGGTGACGAGGGCGATGAATAGTGCGAAAATGAGGGCGAGTTTGACTGAAATTTTGCGTTTGCTAAACAAAACCAGCCCCACCAAAAGCAGCAAAACGCCAAAAAACGCAATGGTGATGAGGTTTGGCATATAGACAAATTTGTAGTTTGTTAGCGACTTAAAGGCGAGTTTGACGCCGAGTGTGAGGTGGTTGAGGAAGTTTTGTCCGCTGACAACTTGGTTTGAGTAGAGGATGTAGGCGATTTTAAGTTTGACTAAAAGGGCGAAAACTAGCTTGTAACTTAGCACGCCAAGAAGCGCTGCGGCGGCGGCAAACCTTAGGCGAAGAAGCGAGAGTTTAAGCGAGTTTGTCTGCAAAAGTAGCAGAATGAACGCGAAGCAAAACAACACTAAAATCGTGTCGGCAAACGCGCCGTATTGGGCTATTGCGTAGTGGATGCAGAGTGCGGCGGCGAGCGTGAAGCAGAGTTGTTTTAAGCTAAATTTAAGTCCGCCTAAAACTGACTGACTGACTGACTGACTGACTGACTGGTTTGTTTTGTCCAAACCGCCCGCTTTTAACACAAGCCAAAAGCCAAAAACGCACGCCGCCACGCCCGAGAAAATTCCAGTGATTTCATAAGTGTATTGCATCCTCGTTAAAACAAATGGCGAGAGGGTAAAAAGCAGTGCCACGCTTAACCTCACCCACAAAACTTGCGGTAGCCTCAAAAACTTGCAAAACCAAACTGCGGCTAGTGAGAAGAAGAAAAAGCCGATGAGATTGTTTGCGACTGGGAGCATAAAATTGCTTTCAAAAAACCTGTCGATGAGATGTTTTGTATAGAAACTTTGGTTTAGCTTAAACGCTCCATAAACCTTCATCCAGTCGTGGTTTCCCCACAAAAACTGCGCGGTGTGAAAGGCAAAAACGAGGTTTAACGCCACAAAAACGCTCCAAAAAACTTGCCGCGAGAGGCGACTGGTTTTGAACCGAAGGCAAAAGAAGATTCATAAAACTCCTTTGAAATAAAGTTGGCTTAAAGTAGATAAATGTTGTTTAATTTGCGTTTAATTTTGCAAACGCGGCGGCGGGCGTGAAGCGAAAAAGCGGATTTAGTTTGCAGTTTGGTTTGAGTTTGCGGTTTGGTTAAATTCGATTTTTGCGATTTTCAAATTTGGTTTTGACAATTTTAAAGCGGGCTGTGGCGCTAAGTAAAAAGCAGATTTAAAACGAGAAAAAGCCACGCGGCAAAATTTGTCAAGCACGGCGCAAATTGCCGATGTAGCGGTGGATAGCAAAAAGTGTGAAAAACGAATTTAGTTTGGCGGTTTGGTTTGAATTTGCGGTTTTCAAATGCAGTTGTCAAAAAGGGGCGTGAAATTTGCAAAAACCAAATTTGACACGCCCAAAACGGCAAATCCATCCGCTCAAAAATAAAAAACTATTTAAGGTTGTATTTTTCAAGCAGTTTGTCGTAAGTTCCGTCTTTTTTGACCTCCTCTAAAAAAGCGTTGAAGGAGTTGATCAACTCGCCGAATTTGCCTTTGTCAAACGCCACCGCAAAGCCGTCACTGCCGTCAGGTGCTGTGAAAAAGGCTTCGATGTCGTCATTTTGTTTGATGAAGCCGTAGCCGATCGAGCTGTCGATGACAACTGCGTCCGCCCTGCCCGCTTTCAACGCCTGCACATTCGCCGTTACGCTATCAGCCGGAAGCAAAACCGCGCCTTTGATCTCCTTTGCGGCAAGCTCTTGCACTGAGCCAAGCAGCACTGCCACGCTCTTGCCGTCAAGGTCGGCTGGGCTTTTTAGCCTCTCGTCACCTTTGCGGCGCAAAAAGAGGTTCTCAGTTGAGTAGTAAGCATTGCTGAAATCCACCGCCTCGCGTCTTTGCGGAGTCGCGCTCATCCCGCTGATCGCCGCGTCAATCTTGCCGAATTTCAGAGCTGGAATGATCGCGTCAAAATTCATATTCTGCACCTCAACCTTCACTCCGCTGCGGCGTGAAAACTCGTTTAGTAAGTCGATGTCAAAGCCAGTGATCTGGTTTTTGTCATCCACAAACTCAAACGGCGGAAACTCCGCGTTTGTGCCAACTTTTAGCACCGACAGCTCCGTTTTTGAGCCGCCTGAATTCCCACATCCACCCAACGCAAAAAGCATCGCCACCGCAAAAACTGCTGACCTAAAACCGAAAATTTTCATTTCCATCCTTTCGTGATTAGTGATTTAAAACTTTATTCAAAAACTCATTTAACCGCGCGTTTTCACAACGCCCACCAAAAACTTCGCTCGGAGGCGCATCCACCGTCACAAGCCCGCCGTCTGTGAAGAGAATGCGGTTTGCGACATTTTTCGCAAAGCCCATTTCGTGCGTCACGACAATCATCGTCATCCCCTCGCTCGCCACCTCACGCATAATCCCAAGTACCTCGCCGATCATCTCAGGGTCAAGCGCGCTTGTCGGCTCGTCAAACAAGATCACCTCAGGCTTCATCGCAAGTGCGCGGGCGATGGCGATGCGTTGTTTTTGTCCGCCGCTAAGCTTGTGCGGCATAAAACTCGCCTTGTCAGCAAGTCCGACCTTTTCTAGTAACTCAAACGCCCTTTGTTTCGCCTCTTGCGGCGTGCAAAGTTTGGTTTGAACAGGTGCGAGAGTGAGGTTTTCAAGGACATTTTTGTTCGCAAAGAGGTTGAAGTGTTGAAAAACCATAGTAATCTTTTGGCGAATGTGGTTTAAATCCGCCTGTAAAATGCTGTTTTCGTTGAAAAAAATGTCGCCGCTAGTTGGTGTTTCAAGCAGGTTTAAGCAGCGCAAAAAGGTGCTTTTTCCGCTGCCGCTTGGTCCGATGACGGCGACAACTTCGCCGCGTTGGATCTCAGTTGTAATCCCGCGTAAAACCTGTAAATCTCCGTAGTTTTTACATAAATTTTCAACCCGAATGAGTGCCATTTCAACCTGCCTAGTCAAATTTATTCAGCCGCGACTCTAAAACTTTTACTAAAAGCGAGAAGAATTTCACATTTGCGTAATACACCACGCCCGCAAACAAAATCGGCTGCGGCGTGTAGAGCGCGGCTTGCAAACTCTTGCTTTGCATCGTCAAGTCAAAAAGCCCGATCATCCCCACAACCGAAGTCTCTTTAAAGAGGCTGATAAACTCGTTTGCAAGGGCTGGGAGGATGTTTTTAAACGCTTGCGGCAAGATGACAAGTCGCATCGCCTGCGTGTAATTTAAACCCATCGCCCTCGCCGCCTCCATCTGCCCTTTATCCACGCTGTTAATCCCGCTACGGACGATCTCAGCGACATATGACGAGCTGTTAAGTCCGAGTGCGACAACTGCGGCGGCAAAACTGCTTTGATGCACCATCACCACAAAAGCAAAAATCATCAACTGCACCAAAATCGGCGTGCCGCGGATGATGTCGATGTATTCGTCAATGAAAAAGTTTAAAACTTTGTTGTTAGCAAAACGCAAAAAAGCAAGCAAAAAGCCCAAAACAACGCCGATTGAGACGCCGCCAAGCGTCAAAGACAGAGTGAGAAAATAGGCGTTAAAGTAGGCTGACTTTTGCTCTGGCGAAATTTGGGCTGGGTAGGTCAAAGCCACGCCGATGACGATGATGACGAGCGGGAAAACCGCCTTTAAAATGTTGTGGAAATTTGTGCGGATGAAGCTATCACGCGTTGGCAAACCACTTTGAGACCTCTTCAAAACAACCCTTTTTGGCAACCGCCATTGAAGTAAATCGCGATTGTAGCTAAATGGAATTTAAAATTCGTTTAAGTGAGTTTGCGGCGGCTTAATTGTAAAAACCAAATTTGACTAGTGTTTTGCGATTTTCAAATTTGGTTTTTACAATTTTGCAAAGCGGTTGAAGCGTGAGAAAATGTCAAAAAAAAGACAAGGTAGATTGCCACGAATTTGCTAGCGCAAATTCTCACAATGACGGCGGAGGGCGAAGGAGGCGGAAAATGACGACGGCGGGCGAATTTTGCTAAATTCGAATTTGACTTTTGCAATTCAAATTTAAATTTAGCAAACGCCGTTTTTGGACTATTTCAACCCCTCAGCGATCAGCTCAACCGTGTTTTTCACGCGCAACTCGCTCTTAATCAGCCCAAGCGAGTTGTTAAGCTGCAAGCGGCACGCGCTGCACTCAGCCGCGACAACTTGCGCCTCCTTAACCTCGTCGATCTGCCTTGCGCGCGCAACGCCAACTTCGCGTGCTAAGTGGTAGTTTTGCGTCTGCATCGTCACGCCGCCAAACCCGCAACAACTCGTTAAATCCTGCATCTCTTGGATGTCGCACACTTCGCGCAAAAGCTCGCGCGGCTCTTTGAAGATATTTTGCACCTTTTTTGCGTGGCACGCATCGTGATAAGTCACTTTCAGCCTGCTAAAATCCGCCTTTTGCGCCGCGTCTTCTTGCGAAATGGCAATTTGCGTGACCTTTTTTAGCGCGTTTTGACGCAAAACTTCTTTCAAGTTGCTCTTTTTGGCAAAAAACTCACTCGCCATCAAAACCTTCGCACACACCGCGTCCGCACGCGCCGCCCACTGCTCGTCACTTGCTAAAATCCGCGCGTAATCACTATTAAGCATCGCCGAACAGGTCGCCTCAGGGCAGATGATGACCTCACAGGTTTTCAAAACCTCCTCGAAGTAAGCGACATTTTTTTTTGCTAGCTCGCGCGCGGTTTTCAAGTCGCCCGTGAAATACGCCGGCGAGCCACAGCAACTTTGCTGCTTCATCAAATGCACATTGAGTTTGAGTTTTTTGCAGATTTCAAGTAGCGACTCGCCGACATTTGTGTAGGCGTAGTTTGCCATACAGCCGATGAAAATGCCGACCTGCCTGCTGCCGCCGTTGTCGATGAGTTCGGGGTGTGAGTTTAAAAAGCTGCGTTTTGAGACGGTCGGAAGCGTGCGCTCGGCGTTTAAAAACGGTAGGCTAAAACGCGGCTTCATCTCACGCGCAGCAAACGCTGGTTTTGTCAAAACCGAATTTGACCGCGTCTTTTTCGCACAACCGCCGCAGCTTGGCTCGTCTTGGTGCTTAAACGCACACGGCACGAAGTAATACCCAACGCGCGCGAGAAAATCCATCACCCTTCTGTGTTTTGTGAGCCAAAAAAAGAGCCGTTTGTACCACGCGATGCCGTATTTTTCGGCGATGTCGGCGCGGAGGTGTTCGATCACCTCATCAACCGGCAAGTTTGTCGGACACTGCGTGACGCAAGTGGTGCAAAGAAAACAGCTCTCAAAGGTCGCTTTCGCCTCTTTGCTAAGTTCTAACTCGCCGCGGTGATACGCCCCTGCGAGGTCTAAAAAACCGCGCGGACTTCGCACCTCGTCACGCGAGACTTTGAAAATCGTGCAGTCTGGGCGGCACTTTCCGCACTTGACACACGCGTCACTCACACGGCTAAAATCAAACTTTTGTGAATCTTTCATCCTCTGCCTTTACGCTGTTAAACTCGAATTTGCCCATCGCCGCAGATGAGATATTTATAACTCGTCATCTCCCTCAGTGCCATCGGACCGCGCGCGTGAAGCTTTTGCGTGCTGATGCCGATCTCCGCGCCAAAGCCAAAGCACTCGCCGTCTGTGAAACGAGTTGAGGCGTTGTGATAGAGCACTGCCGCATCCACCTCAGCAAAAAACCGCGCGACCGCCGCCGCGTCTTGCGAGACGATCGCCTCGCTGTGCGAAGTGCCGTGTTTGGCGATGAACTCTAACGCCTCGTCAAGCCCGCTGACGACCTTGACTGCGATGCGAAAGTCCAAAAACTCCTCGTCAAAGTCCGCCTCGCCCGCCACGCGCGCAACCTTGATTAACCTCGCGGTTTTCTCACAACCTATAACCTCGACTTTGCCCGCCCATTTTTGTGCCAAAAGCGGCAAAAACTCCGCCGCCACCGCTTCATCGACTAGCAAATTCTCAGCCGCGTTGCAAACGCTTGGACGGCTGGTTTTGGCGTTGTTGATGACGCGTAACGCCATTTGCAAGTCAGCACTTTTTTCGACATAAACCGAGCAGTTTCCAACGCCTGTTTGCAAAAACGGCACTTTTGCGTTTTGCTTGACAAACTCAATGAGCCTCGCCCCACCACGGGCGATCAAACATTCGATCACACCGCTTGCCTCACACATCGTCTTCACCGCCTCTTGCCCGCTTAAAAGTGCGATGCAATTTGGGTCAAAGCCGCACTTTTGCAGCGTGGTTTGGATGATTTTAAAAATGGCGAAATTTGTGTAAAAACACTCCTTGCCGCCCTTTAAAGCAACGGCGTTTGAGGCTTTAAAGCAGATCGAAAAGGCGTCTGTGATGACATTTGGGCGCGACTCGAAAATCACCCCCACAAGCCCGAGCGGGACGCGGACTTTGCGGATTTTGAGCCCCTCTTTCGTCTCAAACTCCTCGATCACCTCGCCGACAACCTCGCCAAGCGAAGCGACCTGCCTAATCCCACGACTCATCCCTTCAAGCCGCGACTCATTCAGCGTCAAACGCTCGACAAAAGCAGCCGCGTAGCCAGCCTTTTTGGCGTTAGCGACATCTTCTGCATTTTGTGCTAAAATCAAATTTGATTTTGACAAAATCTCACTTGCTAGCTCGTTTAAAAAGGCGTTTTTCCTCTCCGCAAACGCCGCCGCTTTTGCAAGCTGTGCCGCAGCGTTTTTGGCTAAAAACAAAGACTGCAAATCCTCATTCACACTCGCTCCTTGCTGCCTTTTGCGGTAAAAATTCGGTGCATTTTGCCACACCGTTGAAGTAGTCGTACAAGTTGTTCGTCACTTTGCCGTTTAAGATCACGCCGCCGATGCCCGCTTGCGTGGCGATTTGCAATGCATCAAGTTTGGTTTGCATCCCACCACTTGAAAGCTCACTGCCCTTGCTCGCGCACCAACTCCTAACCTCGCTTGTCACGCACTCCACGCGTGAGATGAAATTTGCGCTGGGGCTGGCTGGGTCGGAGTCGTAAAGCCCATCCACATCGGTTAAAATGATGAGTTTGTCCGCCTCAACCAAGCACGCGACAATGGCGCTTAAAGTGTCGTTTTCGTCAAAGTCAAGGTGTTTTAGCGAGACTGAGTCGTTGGCGTTAATGATCGGCAGGGTTTTTAGGCTTAGCAGGGTTTTTAGCGTGTTGGTGACATTTTGCCGTCTTCTCTCGTGGTCGATCACATCCCGCGTCAGTAAAAGTTGCGCGACATTTTGAGAAAACTTCGCAAATTCGTCCGAGTAACAACGCATCAACTCGCACTGCCCAACCGCCGCACACGCCTGCTTCATCTCCGTTTGCTCAGGGCGCGAAACAAGCCCGAGCCGCCCAACGCCAAGCCCGATCGCACCGCTGCTGACAAGGATGACCTCGACTCCGCTGTTGCGGATGTCGGCGAGCGTTTGAACGAATTCGCGGAAGTGCCTGATGTTTAACGCGCCATTTTTGTAACACAAAGTAGAAGTCCCAACTTTGATAACAACTCTCATCTTACCCTCTTTTACACTCGCTGCAAACGCCGTTTTTTAGCTCCGTTTTCTCAACGAAAGTCCCGCACTTTTGGCACTCAACAAGTTCGTGGCTTGACGGACTTTTCTTCTTTTTGACAAACATAATGTAAATCAAAAACCCAATCAGCAAAAACACCGCAAATTTCAACATTTCCCCTCCTTGACCTGCGTTAAAAGCAGGTATTGTCTAAAACCTTCGCCCAACTTTACCTCGCTTGAAAACTCAAATTCGGTTTGGGCAATTTCATTTGGCGTTTCGCTGCCCTTGTAGAGCAAAAACGCCGTTTTTGGCGTGTAAAAACCGCGACTTAACCGCAGCAGCAAATCCACCTTTCCAACGCCTCGCGAGGTGATGAGATCTGCCTCAAAGGGCGGGTGGTTTTGAATTTTGTCGTTAAAAACGGCGACATTGTCAAGCCCAAGCGAACATTTCACCGCGGTTAAAAAAGCAGCTTTTTTGCTGTTTGGTTCGCACAAAATCCACGAGATGTGCGGCGTTTTGAGTGCGAGAAAAACCGCTGGAAAACCGCCGCCGCTGCCGATGTCGATCGCCTTTTTTGCCCTCTTAAAAAGCCCGTCAAAAAGCGTTAGCGGCAGGAGTGAGTCGCGAATTTGCTCGTCAATGTGGCTAAAATTTGTCAGGTTATGCACGCGGTTAAAACGGCTTAAAAGCGCACTAAATTTTTCGATCTCTTCTTGCATTTTCAATCCAAATTCGCTTTTGTAACTCACGCAGTCTTCAAAACCAAATTTGAAAACTGCACGCCGCTAGCCCACAACAACTTTTAAAAAGCGATTTTTGCCAACTTTGACGACAAACTCGCCCGCCTCTTCGAATTTGAAGTTAAAGTCAGTGACTTTGCCGCCATTGACGCTGATTGCGTTTGAGGTTAAAAGCCGTCTTGCCTCGCTTGTTGAGGCGACAACTTTGTTTGCGACCAAAAGCTCAGGCAGCCACGCGCCACGCGCGGTTTGCACACTAGCGATGTCGGTTGGGACGGCTTTTGCGCCAAAAACTGCGTTAAACTCTTCGCGCGCCTTTTTGCCAAGCTCTGGCGTGTGAAATTTTGAGACGATCTCCTCGGCGAGCTCCTCTTTTAGCACTTTTGGGTGCGCCTCGCCCTTTAAAAACGCCTCTTTTAACGCCGCGATCTGCTCTAAACTCTTCGCGCTCAAAAGCTCATACCAACTCCACATCAGCTCATCGTCAATACTCATCACCTTACCGAACATATCGTTCGGAGCGTCTGTCACGCCGATGTAGTTGCCAAGACTTTTGCTCATTTTATGCACGCCGTCTGTGCCAACAAGCAGCGGCATCATCACCACCGCCTGCTCCTTACCGACATTATAAACCCGTTGCAGCTGCCGCCCCATAAGCAAGTTGAATTTCTGATCCGTCCCGCCAAATTCGATGTCGCTTTTTAAAACCACGCTGTCATAACCTTGCAGCAGCGGATACAAAAACTCGCTAATGGCGATCGAAGTGCCTGCTTTGTAGCGTTTGGTAAAGTCGTCTCGCTCCAACATTCTTGCGACACTAAAAGTGCTAGCAAGGGCGATCAGCCCGTCTGCGCCAAGCGCGCCAAGCCACTGGCTGTTGCGTAAAATCTGCGTCTTACTCTCATCAAGTATGCCAAAAACCTGCTCGGTGTAGGTCTTTGCGTTTGCTGCAATCGTCTCGTCATCAAGCATCTTGCGCGTGGCGCTTTTGCCGCTTGGGTCGCCGATTTTAGCGGTAAAATCCCCGACCAAAAACTGCACGATCGCTCCGTGTTTTTGCAGCAACGCCATTTTGCTAAGCACAACCGTGTGTCCTAAATGCAAGTCCGCTGCGGTCGGGTCTGCGCCGAGTTTGATGTAGTAATTCTCGCCCGTTTTGTAAAACCGCTCGATCATCTCCTTAATCTGCTCTTGCCCGACAAACTCCGCAACCCCGCGCCTCACCTCACGCATAATCAGCTCAATATCCACAACTCTTCCTTTCTACTTAAATCTGCTCAAATCAAATTTGATTTTAACAACTCTCTTTACTTGAAAGATAGCTGTTAAGTGCGTTGATGTACGCCTTTGCAGTCGCCATCATCGTCCCTAGGTCAAGCCCGTGTCCGATGAATGGTTTTTGCCCTTCAAACGAGACTTTGACAACAACTTTTGCTAGCGCGTCCTTGCCTTGTGAGACGGCTGAAACTTGGTAGTCTTTTAGCTCGCCTGCGATGCCGCTGACGCGGTCGATGACTTTGAAGATAGCATCCACGCTGCCGTTTCCAAGTGCTGAGTCACTGCGGCTCTCGCCTTGCGTTTTGACTGTCACTGAGGCGTTGCAATGCCCCGTGTTACACGAGCTGACACTGAGTTTTTCCACCACAAAAACCTCTGTGATCTTACTAATCTCCTCGCCGACAATCGCGCGCAAATCATCGTCAAAAACCTCTTTTTTCTTATCGCAAAGCTCTTTGAATTTGCCAAAAGCGACATTTAGCTGCTCTTCACTCAGCTCAAACCCAAGCGTCAAAAGCCGCTCTTTGAAGGCGTGACGACCGCTGTGTTTGCCTAAAACTAGCTCGTTTTTCTCCGCGCCGATCTCCTCTGCGCTGATGATCTCGTAAGTCGAGGCGTGTTTTAAAACGCCGTCTTGGTGGATGCCGCTTTCGTGGGCAAAGGCGTTTTTACCGACAATCGCCTTGTTTGGCTGCGGGACAATGCCAGTAATCGAGCTGACAAGGCGGCTGGTTGCGTAGATCTCCTTTGCGACAATGTTTGTGTAAAAGTCGCCAAAAATGTCCGCGCGCGTGCGAAGCGTCATCACAATCTCCTCCAACGCCGCATTCCCCGCCCGCTCGCCAAGTCCGTTGATCGTGCATTCAACTTGCCTCGCACCCGCTTGGATGCAAAAAAGCGAATTTGCCACCGCCAAACCTAAGTCGTTGTGGTTATGCACTGAGATGACGATCTCGTCTCCTAAAAACTCGTGCATCTGCCTTACCATATCCGCAAGCTCAGTCGGAAAGCGGAAACCAACCGTGTCAGGCAGGTTGATCGTCTTTGCGCCCGCTTCGCTCACCGCGTGGCAAATCTCTTTTAAAAAGCTAATCTCGCTTCGCCCCGCGTCCTCACAGCTAAACTCCACATCCTCGCACAAACTTCTAGCGTAACTCACCGCCTCAACCGCGCGTCTAATCACCTCGCTAGGCTCCATTTTCAGCTTGTATTGCATATGGATCGGGCTTGTCGCGATGAATGTGTGAATTCGGCGGTTTTTTGCCGCTTTTGTCGCCTCGCTTGCGGCTAGAATGTCCTTCTCAGTTGCGCGCGCAAGGCTTGCCACACAGACGCGATCAATCTCTTTTGAGATCTGGCTGATCGCCTCAAAGTCGCCCTTGCTAGCCGCCGCAAAACCAGCCTCGATGACATCCACGCCAAGCCGTTCTAGTTGCAACGCAAGTCGCACCTTTTCGTGCGTGTTCATACTCGCACCCGGGCTTTGCTCCCCGTCACGCAAAGTTGTGTCAAAAATCGTAATTTTCTCAGCCATTGCCATCCCTCTCTTTCCTGTTTTTGATTAAATTTTTATATTTGATTTTACGCGCGAAAAATAGGTTATAAACCCCGCGCACAACGCCGTAAAGCACATAAACACTAAACGCCGCGGTGATAAATTCGATCGGCTTGAAGTAGATGAGTGCGACTGCGGCGATTAAAAGTGTGAGTCCTTTGATCTGCGTTGAGCGGTTAAAGTCGATCTTCTTAAAACTTGGAAAGCGGACATTTGAGATCATCAACACGCTCAACGCAAGGATCAAAACCACCAAAAACCACGCTGAATTGAGGCTGTATTTAACGCTGAAAATCACCCAAAACGACAAGGTGATCGCCGCTGCGGGGATCGGAAGTCCGATGAAAACATTTGGTTCGTAACTGCCCGTGGTGACATTAAACCGCGCGAGCCTCACCGCGCCAAAGACGACAAAAATCGCCGCCAACGCCACGCCAAAACGAGCAAATTCCACGATTTCTGGGTTCGCTGTGCCATAAAGTGCAAAATAAAAAAGCGCCGCTGGTGCGACTCCAAAAGCGACTAAGTCAGCCAAGCTGTCAAATTCCACGCCAAACTTGCTAGTCGTGTTTGTCAGCCTCGCAACTCGCCCGTCCATCCCGTCAAAAATCAACGAAGCTGTGATCAACATCACCGCTTTGTAAAAATGTCCGTTTGCACTCGAAAAAATGCTTACCACGCCCAAAAACAGGCTTGTTGCGGTGAAAAGATTTGGCAGGATAAATATCAATCTCGTATTCATTTTAATCCTTTAAAATGTCAAAATCAAATTTGAATTCAAAACGCCTCAATCGAACTCTCATCAAACTCATTTTGCGGCTCAACCTCCTCTTTTTTCGGCTTAACAAGCGGTTGCAAAACCTCGAATTTCGGGGCGACTTGGTTTAAAATTCGCTTTACCGCAAAGCGAAGTTTCCGCCCGTCAATCTTCCCGCTTTTGTCGCTGCAAACGCCCCAATAGTTGATGACAAAAAGGTTGATCCCAGCCTCTTTTAAAACCTCTTTTTTCAGCTCGTCCAACTCTTTGTTTAGCTTTTTTTGCTCGTCCTCTTCACCAAAATGCCCTTTGTCGTGAAACTCAACGACAAAAAGTGGCAAACAGCCCTCGCCGCCCGCAACTAGAAAATCCACCGAAAGCCCGTAATACTTCTGTTTTGCAAGCTTTTTGTTTTGGTCTAAAACAAACTCGCTCATCGCAACTTGCGGGGCGATGATCACCTCGCATTTTTGCAAGTCCGAGTTCAAAAACGCCTTGTAAATCAACATCTCAGACTCGTTCAAAAACGCCCGCGGTTTGATTTGCGAAGGCAGGTTTTTTGCTTCCAACTCATTCAAGTCGTTATTCACCGTCACGCTCGACCCCATATCATACCCCGCGCCGCCAACCTCGTAAGACGAGGCGACTTGCGAGTGAAACTCCCGCCAGCCTCGTTGCGTTGGTGAGAGTTTCTTTTTTTGATTTTCCACCGCCTCTTTGCTCCGCCAAAGCAACACAGCAAGCGTCACTAGCGAAACAAACAGGGAAAATAAAATCACATAACTTGACATTAACTACACTAATCCTCAAATATCTGCCACAAATTTGTCAAATTCGAATTTGACAAATTTCGCGGCTTTTTGACTTGCGGCGTGGCTACTCGTGAGTAACCAAACGGCTTGGCAAGCCCTTTTCCTCTTCAAAATCAGCGATAATCTTGCGGATCACCTCGCCCTCAACAGTCTCATCCTCAAAAAGTTTTGCAACCATATTCTCAATCGCCCCGTTGTAGGTTTTAAGCGAATTTTTCACCTCAGCGTATCGTTCGTTGAGATAGTTTTTGACGAAATTGTCGATGTCGCGTGCCGTCTCGTCACTGTAATCCTTCACGCTCTGCCCGCCGCCCAAAAAGAGGTTTGTCTCTTTTGAGAGCACCATCAACCCCGCAACTTCGCTCATCCCATACCTGCCGATCATCGCTTTGATGATGTCGGTTGCGCGCTCTAAGTCGTTGCTCGCACCAGTGCTGATCTCGCCGATGAAAACCTCCTCTGCTGCGCGCCCTGCAAGCAAACAATCCACCTGTGCGATCAACTCGTGCTTTTGGTAGTAACTCTTGTCGTCCTCAGGCGAGTGAAGCGTGTAACCACCAGCAAATCCACGCGGGACGATGGTGACTTTTGTAACCTTCATCGACCCTTTTGTGATCTCAGCGATGAGCGCGTGTCCGCTCTCGTGGTAGGCGGTGATGTTCTTCTCTTTTTGGCTGATGCGTTTGCTCTTTTTGGCAAGTCCGATTGTCGCGCGCTCAACCGCTTCAAGCAGGTCGCTTTGCTCGATCACGCTCTTTGCGTTTCGCCCCGCAAGCAACGCCGCTTCGTTGATGATGTTTGCAAGGTCAGCCCCCGCAAGCCCAACGGTGATTTTAGCGATCTCCTCTAAATCCACATTCGGCGAGAGTTTGACATTTTTGATATGCACTTGCAAGATCTCCAAACGCCCACGAAAATCGGGTCGATCCACAACCACTTGTCTATCAAACCGCCCCGGACGCAAAAGCGCCGCGTCAAGCACTTCTGGGCGGTTGGTCGCCGCTAGAACGATCACAGGCGCTTTGTCACTCGCAAAGCCGTCCATCTCCGCTAAAAGCGCGTTGATCGTCTGCTCACGCTCATCATTTCCGCCGATCATCCCGCCCGCAGCACGACTCTTGCCAATAGCGTCAATCTCGTCTATGAACACAATCGCAGGCGCCTCTTTCTTCGCCGTCTCAAACAGCTCTCGCACGCGACTTGCGCCCACGCCCACGAACATTTCGATGAAACTCGAACCACTCATAGAAAAAAACGGCACATCCGCCTCGCCCGCAACCGCCTTTGCCAAAAGCGTCTTGCCCGTCCCCGGAGGTCCGACTAGAAGCACGCCTTTTGGGATCTTCGCGCCAAGGGCGATGTAACGCTCAGGAGTGCGCAAGAAATCGACAATCTCCTTAACCTCTTCTTTCGCCTCCTCAACGCCAGCGACATCGCTAAATTTGATCGTTGGTTTCTCGCTGTTGATGAGGTTTTTATTTGCTCCCGAGCCAAAAAATCCACCCATTTTCTTTGTCATTCTGTTTGAGAGGAAGATCCAAATCGCAAAAAAGACCAAAATCGGCAAAATCCAGCCTAAAATGTCGGTGAAAAAATTGCCCTCGCGGTAGGCTGTGTAAGGCACTTTTTTCTCTTCAAGCAGCGGCACAAGAGTCGTGTCGCCAAGCACCTTTTGCACGACAATCTTCTGCCCGTCTGCTGTTGTGCCGCTCACGCTCACTTGCCCGATGCCAACTTCGACAAGCCTGCCGCTTTGGACTAGCTCCTTAAACTGCGAGTAACTCACGCTATTTTGGCTAGAAACGCTCGGTAGATATTTACTCGCGAAAAACAAAATCAACGCTAAAACCAAAAAACTCAAAATAGGATTTTTGTTAAACCAGTTGCCATTTTGGTTGTTGTTTTGGTTTTTGTCATCTCGTCTATCCATCCACTTCCCTTTTTAAAAAAAATTTTGCGATTTTAACCAAACGAGCCTTTAAATTCTTTTAAATTGCCCTTTTTACGCCGCGTTTAACGGCGGTTTAAATTTGATTTTAAGTTGTTTTTGGCTAGATTTTTAATTTTCAAAGGATGAGGATGATTTTGGAGATGATGCGGGCAAAAATTCACCGCGCAAGAGTAACGGACGCAAACTTAAATTATGTCGGGTCGATCACACTTGGGCGCGAATTGTTAAAGGCTAGCGGGCTTTTGGAGTTTGAAAAGGTTGATATCGTAAATGTCAATAACGGCGAGAGGTTTTCTACTTACATCATCGCAGGCGACAAAACGGGCGAAGTCTGCCTCAACGGGGCGGCGGCAAGGAAGGTTGCGGTTGGGGATGTAGTCATCATCATCTCTTACGCCCAAGTCGAAGCGCGCCAAGCGCAATCGTGGCAACCTCGCATCGTCCAAGTCGGCGAGAAGAACGAAATTTTAAGCGTAACAGGAGGCGAAAATGTTTGATGACAAGATGTTTGGTGGGATGGATTTTTCAAAGATGGGCGACTTGATCTCGCAGGCTCAAAAGAAGGTAGAAGAGTTTCAAAATGACCTCACAAACAAGAAATTCGAAGCCACAAGCGGCGGCGGGATGGTGAGCGTGGTTGTTAATGGAGCGGACGAGTTGGTGGATGTGAAGATTGACGATGAGCTTTTGGGCGACAAAGAGAGCTTGCAAATTCTGCTCATCTCAGCGGTAAATGACGCGCTAAACAAGGCAAAAGAGGAGAAAAAGTCGGCTGCTTTTGGTGCGTTTGGGAATATGTTCGCAAAGTAGTCAAATTCGGTTTTTGCAAGGCTAATTATGCAAGAGAAAATCGCGATCATCGACTACGGAGCGGGCAACCTGCGAAGTGTGCTAAACTCGCTTGAATTTTGCGGCTACTGCGGCGAAGTGGTAAGAGAGCCAAGCAAACTTGCGGAGTTTGACAAAGCCATTTTGCCCGGCGTTGGGGCGTTTGGCGAGGCGATGGCAAAGCTCAACGGACTGAATTTCACCCGCGCCATCCTCGACTTTGCCGCACAAAACAAGCCGCTTCTTGGAATTTGCCTTGGGATGCAGCTTTTGTTTGAGAGCAGCTTTGAGTTTGGAAAAACTAGCGGACTTGGGCTGCTTGAAGGCGAAGTTGTGGCGTTTAAAAGCGGCGAGTTTAAAGACGAATTTGGCAGAAAAATTGAGCTGAAAATTCCGCACACGGGTTGGAATGCGTGCGAGTTTAAAAAACTAACACCAGTAAATGATGGGCTAAAACAGAGCGAATTTCTCTACTTTGTCCATAGCTTCCACGCCGTTTGCGACAAAAGTCTCGCACTTTGTACAACAAATTACGGCTATGAGTTTGTTAGCGGCGTGCAACAAGCCAACATTTTTGGCTTCCAGCCGCACCCCGAAAAAAGCGGGCGAGTCGGGCTTGAAATTCTGCGAAATTTCTGCAAAATTTAAGGAGTGATATGAGAACTTTAACTGGACTTCAACCCTCAGGGGCGTTGCATATTGGTAATTATTTTGGCTCGTTACAGCAGATGTTAGCCGCACAAGAGACGCAAGAGAGCTTCATATTCATCGCAAATTACCACGCGATGACAAGCCTCAGTGATGGGGCAAAACTGCGGCAAAACACACTGGATGCAGCGGCGGCGTTTCTAGCACTTGGCATCGACCCAAACAAGAGCGTTTTTTGGGCGCAGAGTGATGTCAGCGAGGTGCTTGAAGTGTATTGGATTTTGAGTCAATTCACGCCGATGGGGCTTTTGGAGCGCGCCCACGCCTATAAGGATAAGCTCGCCAAAGGCGCAAGTGCGAGCCACGGGCTGTTTAGCTACCCGGTGCTTATGGCGGCGGACATTTTGCTCTACAACGCGCAAAGTGTGCCAGTTGGCAAAGACCAAATTCAGCATGTGGAGATCGCTCGTGACATCGCCTTGAAATTCAACGCCGCTTACGGCGAGGTTTTCACCCTTCCGCAGGCAAAAGTCGAAGAGAATTTAACGACAATCCCGGGCACGGACGGCGCAAAAATGAGTAAAAGTTACGGCAACACGATCGACATTTTCGCCTCGTCAAAACAGCTTAAAAAACAATGCAACGCCATCGTCAGCGACTCAACGCCGCTTGAAGAGCCAAAGCAGTGGCAAAACTGCAACATTTTTGCTCTCGCAAAGCTCTTTTTAAACGAGGCGGGGCAGGAGGAGTTAAAGGCGCGTTACGAGCGAGGCGGCGAAGGACACGGACACTTCAAGGCTTATCTTTGCGGGTTGATAGACGAATTTTTCGCCCCTGCAAGAGAGAAGTTTGCCTACTTTCAAACCCATCCTGACGAGGTTTTGCAAATTCTCGAATTTGGCGCGGCAAAGGCAAGAACGGCGGCAAAAGAGACGCTTGAAAAGGTCCGCGCTGCTGCTGGAATTTTAAGGTAAGTTGCCAAGAGGTTATTTGAAAAGAGGTTAAACCGCGTGGTTGGAATTTGAAAAAACGGCGGTTGTTTGCGCGGCGTTAAGTCGCGTGGCTAAATCCAAGCAACTTAATCGCTTAACCTCACATAAACTGCAATTTAACCAGCTTTGACAACCTCAGCCTCTGCTTTTACAGCTCTGCTAATCACAAAGACTTCCAACCAACTCCTACACAACTTCTGCCGAACAAAAAAAACAAAAGAAACTAAAATCCTCTCAAAATGAATTTAAATGAAGTGATTTAAAGGAAAGGTTGCAGCAAGATGCTTGTCGTTTAACACGGCGCAAGTAGTCGCAGCAAAAGAGCACGGCGAGGCACAAACAGCGCAGATCCGCACAGGCAAAGACACCCCAAACATCGACCTAAGGAGTTAATTGAATGTATGGCAATTTGTCAATGTCTTTGCGCGTGAGTTTATTGTCATTTTTCGGTGCGTTTTGTGAGGGTGATGTGCCTGAAAATAAACCACACACGCGGATGCACGCTCTCAAAAATAAAAGCACCGCAAACAAAAAAACTTGCCACGCGGCAATGATTAGGAAAATATCAACAATATCCATAACCCCCTCCTTTTTGGCGGAGTTTAGCATATTTTTATTAAAGGATTTTTATGACAGACAACACACAACGACTTTTTAAAAACGAAAACGGCGACTTAGAAGCTCACCGCTTTTTAGAATTTGACTTCCTAGTTTTGGATTTGAGCCTAAAATGAGGATTAAAATTGTAAAAAATACTTCACCTACACTTTTGCTAACCGCAAAACCAAAACCTAAATTGTCAAAACTAAATTTGATTTTTGTAGGTTTAAATTTTTGGAGATTTTTGCAATTTACTTTTTTCTTTAAAGGGGAACAAGGGGGGGCTTAAATTGCGAAGTCGCTCCCGCAAATCCGCCTTTAAAAGAAACACCCAATCCCCCGACAACGCTTTCAAGGTTGCGTAAAAACTATCGTTTTTACGATTGATTTAATAATTTTACAAAAACCAAATTTGGTGGCTTGCGAGTTTGGCAAACCAAAAAAAACCACCAAACCCAAAAACCCCACAAACCACCAGCCCAAACAAACTGCCGCTCACTTGCCCGCTAAAAGGGCAATTTTCTCGCGCGTCAAGCGGTAAGTCGTCCATTCGTCCATCGCCTTTGCCCCAAGCGAGAGGTAGAAGTCGATGCTAGGTTGATTCCAATCAAGGCAACTCCACTCGATCCGCCCAAGCTGCCTCTGTGTCGCCTCTGTCGCAAGAGCTTTAAACAACGCCTTGCCAAAGCCACGCCCGCGAAATTCGGGCAGCACAAAGAGATCTTCAAGGTAGATTCCGCCGCGTCCGACAAAGGTCGAAAAGTTGTAAAAATACAATGCAAAACCGACAATCCTCTCGCCCTCGCGCCCCGCAAGTCCGCCCTCGCCACAAGAGGCGGGTAGCGTAGCGAGCAAGACACGGGCGATCTTGTTTTCAAACAACCACTCGTTTAGCAACTCCTCAGTCGTAACAACATCCCCGCTCATCTTCTCATACTCCGCCAAAGCTTTGATGAGCGACAAAACCGCGCCCAAATCCTCAACCTCTGCGTATCGCAACTTCAACATCCTCACTCCTTAATCACGCTTAAAATCTTCTGCGTCACTTCGCGTGGGTTTTGGGCTTTGTAAATCGGTCTGCCGATGACGATGAAGTCGCTTTTCTCTCTCAGAGCGTCTTGCAGCGTTGCGACCCTTTTTTGATCGTCCGCCGCCTCGCCAAACGGGCGGATTCCGGGCGTCAAAGTCAAAAACTCGCGCACCTTTTGCCCCTCGCCGCCTACGACTTCTCCGCCTAAAACCTCAGCTGCTGCTGCCTTTAACGCCACGCTCTCAAAAACGCTTGACACGATGCCGTCAAGCCCTGCTGCGGCGGCGGTTTTAGCAAATTTCACCACGCTTTCTTGCAGCGGTGCGTTGTAAATCTGCCTAAAACTCTCTTGGCTAAAACTCGTCAATGCACTAATCGCCATCACAAGCGGTCGCTCACGCCGCCCAGACAACCGCCGCATCACCTCGCCCATCGCCTCAGCACCGCAACTTGCGTGGATGCTAAGCATATCCACCCCCAAATCCGCCGCCACCTCAGCAGCGTCCGCGGTTGTGTTTGGGATGTCGTAAAGTTTTAAGTCCAAGAAAATCTTAAAGCCCATTTTTTGCAGCTTAGCGACAAATTCGTTTCCGTCTCGAAGGTAGCTTCTAAGCCCTACTTTTAGCCACAAGTCAAGCCCCAAGAGCTGCTCAACCAACCTTAAATTTTCCTCTTTTGAGGGAAGGTCAAGTGCCACACAAAGTTTCATTTTCACTCCTTAGCGAAGTTTTGCGCCGATCGCAGCGAGAGAAGCGAGGATCTCCTCAACCGCCGCATTCACCTCATCATCCGTCAAAGTCACCTCCATTTTCACAAATTCAAGGCGGATCGTCAAGCTCTTTTCGCCCTCCAACGCAAAGTCGTCAATCAACCCAAAACTGCGTAAAATCTCCGGTTTCGCAAGCGCCTCTTTCACCTCCTCGTAACGCACTTGGTTTGCCACCACAACACTGATGTCGCGCGTCACAGATGGGAATTTTGAGTAGGCTTGCGCCACTTTTTTCGCAAAACTAAGCTTGTCAAAGTCGATCTCACAGACATAAGTTTTGCCCAACTCTCGCTGCTGTGCGACCCCAACATCCAGCCTGCCTAAAAAGCCCACTTCAACGCCATTTTGCACCAAAACGCCGCTCTCAAACGGGCTTAAAAACGGCTTAGTCGCCGTGTTTTTCAACTCGAATTTGCCGATGATATTTTGCACTTTGCTCGCAAATTCAAAAAGGCTAAACTCGCTCGTTTTTGTCCCGTTTGCAAGGCTGACTTCGCTCTTTGCCCCTGTTGCGACAAACGAAATTCGGCTGCTTTGCGCGCCATTTTCGTCAAAAACTTCGCCGTATTCAAACAACCAAATTCGCTTTTGGCGGTTTTTGACATTCCTCTCTGCTGAGCGCAAAAGATGGTTTAAAAGTGTCGGTTTTAACGCGTCAAGTTCGCTGCTAATTGGGTTTGAGATGGCGATTTTGCAGGGCGTGAAGCCGAGTTTTTCAAGGTCGATAGACGAGTCAAAAGCGTAATGCACGCACTCAAAAAAGCCCTCCGCCGCCGCGCGGTGACGCAAAGTTTTGGCGTTTTGGTATTTCACAAAAGACGGCGTTTGGCGGTTCGCCTCCGCAAGCACGAGCGGGCGAGCGGCGATGTTGTCGATGCCGACAAAACGCACGACCTCTTCGGCGATGTCGGCGGTGTTTGCGATGTCGCCTCTGTGAGGCGGGACAAGCACCTTAAACGACTCGCCATTTTGCTCGACTTTAAACTCCAAATTTAGCAAAATTTCCGCCACTTTTGCAGAGTCAGTCTTCGCGCCGACAAGCGCGTTGATCTCGCTAATCGTAAAGCTAACTTCGCGTTGAGAGTAATTTTCGTAATTCGCCTCGCCGCAGACGGCAACTTCGTCAAAATTTCGCACCAAACTTGCCAAAATGACGGCAAAATTTGGCTCGCTGCCGCGTGCCGTGCGGTAAGAAAGCTCCTTGTTTGCCGCCGCTTTTAGCTCCTTGTTTTTTGCCAGCGCGTTTGCTACAACCTCAGGCTTTGTGAAGCTCAAAATTAGTAGATTTTGCGCCTCTAATTTACCTACATCAAGCCCCAAAACAGGCGTTCCACCAGCCACAACCGCGCGCGTCAAACCCTCTTCTTGCTCCTCAAAATTCGGCATTTGCGAGTCGCTTAAAGCACAAATGGCGGTGTTCGTTTCAAGCAAAATGTAGGTTAGCAAATTTTGCAACGCACACTCCAAAAAAGAGGCGCAAGTCGCCGTGCGAAGCGTGGTTTTGAGCGTTGGTTTTGGGTTTTTGGCGCGCGCTAAAATCAAATTTGATTTTGACAAAATTTTTGGCGCGTCAAATTTGACCTCAAAACGAGCGTTTTTGCCACTAGTTGCGTCAAATTCGGCAAAACTAAGCCCAGTTTTTTGCACCGCGTTTAGACTCAGCTTTTTGCCAAACGCCGCCGCTAAGTCACGCGCAACACCAAAAACACCCAAGCAATCCGCCCGATTTGGCGTCACTCCAAGCTCGATGACATCGTCTTTGAAAAACTCCATCTCACGCAACTCGCTCCCCAAAACAAGCTCGCCGACACTCTCGTCTAAAAGCATAATCCCGTCATTCGTCTTCGCTAGCCCAAGCTCAGTTGAAGAGCAGATCATCCCGTTGCTCTCCACGCCGCGAAGCTTGCTTTTTGCGATGACCAGTCCGTTTGGCATCACCGTGCCAACAGTCGCAACGGCGACAAACTGCCCCGCAGCGACATTTACCGCGCCACAGACGATCTGCTCCACGCCGCGCGCGCCCAAATCCACCTCGCAGACATTAAGATGGTCGCTGTTTTCGTGCGCTCTCACGCTTTTGACAAAACCCACGACAACGCCCTTTGGCAGGCAAAACGCTCTCACGCCATCCACCTCCAAGCCGATCTCATTTAACTTAACACAAAGTGCTTCTGTGCTAACCTCACGCAAATCCACAAATTCATTTAACCAATTTTTAGTAACTATCATCTAAACTGCTCCAAAAGTCGAATATCTCCCTCAAAAAGGCTTCGCAAGTCAGGCACGCCGCGGCTTAACATCGCAAAACGCTCAACCCCAAGCCCAAACGCGTAACCGCTCACGCCCTCGTAACCAACGGCTTTAAAGACATTTGGATCGACCACGCCGCAACCCAAAACTTCCAGCCAGCCCGTGTGTTTGCAGACGCGACAACCCTCGCTGCCGCAGAAAATGCAGCCGATATCCACCTCAGCAGACGGCTCAGTGAAAGGGAAAAAACTTGGGCGAAAACGCACTTTTACATCCCCGAAAAAGTAGCGCAAAAACTCGGTCAAAGCAAATTTGAGTGACGCAAAACTCACCTTGCCAGCCTCATCCACCACGAGCCCTTCGACTTGGTGAAACATCGGCGTGTGCGTAAGGTCCATATCCCGCCGAAAAACACTGCCCGGCGCAATCATCCGAATCGGCGGTTTTTGCGACAACATCGTCCGCACCTGCGTTGGACTCGTGTGCGTCCTCAAAAGCCTGCCGTCACTGAGGTAAAAAGTGTCTTGCATATCCCTCGCAGGGTGAAAAGGTGGCAAATTTAGCGCCTCGAAGTTGTGAAAATCATCCTCGATCAAAGGTCCCGTCTCGACAGCGTAATTTTGCGCCGTGAAGTAAGAGATGATCTCATCCATCGTCTCCATCACAGGATGCAACCCGCCGCTACAAAGCGGCTCGCAAAAGGCGGTAACATCCACCCCTTCACTACGCATTTTTTCCTGCCAAAACTCGCGTTGAAGCAAGCTTTTTTTCTCGCTCAAAGCATTCTCAAACGCCGCTTTTTGCTCGTTTAAAGTCGCAGCAAACGCCTTTTTGTCCTCAACCTCTTTCATCTTGGCAAATTGAGCCGCCAAAAAGCCCTTTTTGCCCAAAACTTCCACCCGCAACGCTTCTAAATCATTCAAATTCGAAACCTGCGAGACCTTTTGCAAAAACTTCTCCAAGAACCATCCTTTTAAAGCGATTAAAAGTGTTGATTTTAGCTAAAAAAGCTTAATATTTCGCCAAAAAAACGATTTTTTAAGTTTTTTTAGTATATAATTGCGCATTTTTTTTGAAAGGCTCAATATGCAACCACAAATGCGCGTAACCCTACTTTCACGCACGCCGCTTCTTGTTTGTTCGACTGCGATTCGCACTTGTTGGCAAAGTTTTGAGAGAAGCGACAACGGCGGAATTCGCGATTGTGAGTTGATCACCCGCATTGGCAACGAGCTTCGCCACTCTTCGACTTTGGAGCATTTACATTACAGCTTTTACATCAAAAACATCAGCCGCGCCGTGCTTCAAGAGCTTTCACGCCACCGCCTCGCAAGCCTTAGCGTCAAAAGCACGCGCTACACGCTAAAAGAGCTTAAAAACGAGCAAAATCCTTTCAAATTCAACGACTTTGCCGCCGCGGCTAGATACATCGTCCTCACTGGCGATATCGAGGTTGATAACGCGTCAATTTGCGCGCTTGAAAACCTCCGTAAGATAGTCGCAAACGGCGCAAAACTCGACATCGCAAAATACTGCCTGCCTGAGGCTTACAAAACCGAACTCACCTACTCGATCAACGCGCGGAGTCTTCAAAATTTCATCTCACTTCGCACCTCAAAACGCGCGCTTGAAGAGATTAGGCTGCTTGCGATGGCGATTTACGAAGCCATTCCGCAAGACCACAAATTCATCTTCAAAGAATTCATCGCTCGTGACGAGTGATTTAAAAAACGCTAGTCAAATTCGGTTTTGACAAATTTGCAAAAACCGAATTTGAGACGCCAAAACCCGCAAGCAAGGAAAAAAATGCTAGCTTACTCTTTTATGCAAAACGCCTTCATCGCCGCCTTTTTAGTCAGCATCGCCTGCGGCGTCATCGGCACTTTAACCGTCATCAACCGAATGAGTTTCATCGCAGGCGGAGTCGCCCACGCAAGCTACGGCGGGATCGGCATCGCCGTTTTGGGCGGCTTTTCGGTCACGCTTGGAGCGAGCGTTTTTGCCATTTTGTGCGGCGTTTTGGTCGGCTACTTGTCGCTTAGCAAAAAAGAGAGAAGTGATAGCATCATCGGCGCTATTTGGGCGTTTGGGATGGCAGTCGGCATTCTCTGCTTGGATCTTGCCAAAGGCTACCGCGGCGACTTGATGGGCTATCTTTTCGGCTCGATTTTAGCCGTTGGCGCGGACGACATTTGGTTTATGGTCGCGTGTGACGCGGCGATTTTGCTGTTTGTGACGCTTTTTTACAACCAAATTTGCGCCGTTTGCTTTGACGCGCAGTTTGCCTCTTTACGCGGGATTAACTCAAACCTAATCTACATCATCCTTGTCGCTTTCATCGCCCTTTGCGTGGTTGTGACGATGCAAGTTGTCGGACTCATTTTAGTCATCGCCTTACTCACCATCCCGCCATTCATCGCCGAAAAATTCAGCCAAAATTTGCGTTTGATGATGTTTTTCTCCTCGCTCATCTCTTTTGTCTGCATTGTCGCGGGACTGCTTTTGAGTTACTTTTTCGACCTCACAACGGGTGCGAGTGTAATCTTGCTTTTGACGCTGATTTTCTTTCTCACAACGCTACTTAAACGCTAGTCAAATTCGGTTTTGACAATTGCAAAAACCGAATTTGATTTTCGCAAAACAGCAAACACAAAACGGGCGGTTAATTGGAGTAAAATTATGCTAATTTTAACTCGCCTTAAACTCACTTTTGTTAAAATCGCCAATTTTTATAAGGATTTTGATGCTTTATTGGCTCTTTGAACTCACAAATATCAAGCTTTTTAGCTACATCACCGTCCGCTCGGGCTTCGCCTTTTTCCTCGCGTTTAGCTTAACGGCGTTTTTGATGCCTCGTTACATCCTCTTTGCCAAACGCCGCCGCCGCTCGCAGCCGATTTTAGCTGACGCGCCAAAGAGCCACCAAAGCAAAAACCACACGCCGACAATGGGCGGTTTAATCTTTGTCGCCGCGACAATCCTAGCTGTCTTAGCCTCGGTCAATCTCGCCAACCGTTACGCGCAACTCGGACTCTTGACACTGCTGCTCTTTGCGTTAATCGGCTTCATTGACGACCGCGGCAAGGTGCTTTACCACGACAACAAAGCTGGACTCACACCGCGCGGCAAACTCGCACTTCAAGGCTCGTTTTCACTGCTCATCGCCGCGTTAATCTACTTTTACAGCCACCTTGACGGCTCGTTTTACCTGCCGTTTTTCAAACGCCCGTTTTGTGACTTAGGAATTTTTGCGGTGTTTTTCTGGGCGGTTGTGATGGTTTCAGCAAGCAACGCGGTTAATCTCACTGACGGACTTGACGGACTTGCGACCGTGCCGGCGATCTTTGCGATCTTAACTCTTGGCATTTTTGCATATTTTATGGGCAATGCCTTTTACTCAAACTACCTGCTTTTGCCAAAATTCATCGGAGTTGGCGAACTCGTCATCCTAGTCGCAGCTTTTGTCGGCGCACTTCTTGGTTTTTTGTGGTATAACTGCTTTCCAGCGCAAGTTTTTATGGGCGACACGGGAAGCCTTGCCATCGGCGGTTTTGTCGGCTTTTTAGCCATTTGCACCAAAAGCGAACTGCTGCTTTTTGTCGTGGGCTTTGTCTTTGTCATCGAAACCCTCTCAGTCATCTTGCAAGTCGGCAGTTTCAAACTTCGAGGCAAGCGGATTTTTAGAATGGCGCCGCTTCACCACCATTTTGAGATGAAAGGTTGGAGCGAAAACAAGATCATCATCCGCTTTTGGATGATCGCCCTTTTAGCCAATTTGTTCGCCCTCGCGGTTTTAAAATTAAGGTAGTTAAATTTGATTTTGGAGGTTTTATGAGGTCTTTATTTGGTTACGGAGTGACAACAAAAGCGATCGCAAAAAGCGCACTTTGGGGGCAGAAATGGGCGATTTTTGACGACAAATTCGCGCAAGAAGGCAAGGACGAGTTTGGCAACACGCTGCTTCCGCCAAGCCAGTTTGACCCGCAAATAAGCGAACTCGAAGTGCTAAGTCCGGGCTTTAACCCTCGCCACGAGCTTGTCGCAAAAGCGCGCCACCTCACAAGTGAATACGACTTTTTCGCCGCGCAAATGCCTAAAAACACGATCTTCATCAGCGGCACAAACGGCAAAACCACGACAACGCAGATGTGCGAGTTTTTGCTTAAAGACTACGGCGCGCAAATGGGCGGGAATGTCGGCAAGCCGCTCGCTACGCTAAACCCTGAGGCGCAAATTTGGATTTTAGAGACAAGCTCATTTACGCTTCACTACACACGCCTTGCTCGCCCGCTCATCTACGCCTTGCTGCCGATCACCCCTGACCACCTCTCGTGGCACGGCAGTTTCGAGGAGTATGAAAACGCAAAGTTAAAACCGCTGAAAATGATGCAAAAAGGCTCGCTCGCCATCGTCCCTGCAAAATACGCCAAAACGCCAAGTTACGCAAAGGTGATTGGTTATGAAAACGAGGAGGATTTGGCGCGAATTTTTGGGCTTGACTTGAAAAAACTGTCGTTTAAAACGCCGTTTTTGCTTGACGCGGCGCTAGCTTTAAGCGTTGCAAAGGTGCTGACAAATGAGGATTTGAGCGCGAAGTTGGCTAGTTTTACGATCGAGCAGCACAAGCTAGAAGAGTTTTTTGACGCGCAAAACCGCCTTTGGGTGGATGACACAAAAGCGACAAACATTGACGCAGCTTGCGTGGCGATCAAACGATATAAAGAGAAATTTTTACGCATTATTCTCGGCGGTGACGACAAAGGAGTGGATTTAACGCCCGTTTTTGAAGCGCTTAAAACTCACTCAAACGCCAAAATTTACGCCATCGGCTCAAACACGCAAAAGCTCTGCGATTTGGCGCAACAATTCGCCATTCCGTGCGAAAAATGCGAGTTTTTAGAGGTCGCGGTTGAGAAGATCAAAGCTGAGCTAAAAGCGGGCGAAGTTGGCTTACTAAGCCCTGCGTGCGCGAGTTTAGACCAGTTTTCTTCTTACGCACAAAGAGGCGAAGAGTTTAAAAAATTTGTGCTAAAACCAAATTTGATTTAGTTAAAGGAGTTGCGTTGAGACTGAGCATTGACGAAGCGGTTGAGCTTTTAGAAACCGCCCCGCTTTACGAACTTGGGCGGCTGGCGTTTGCCAAAAAACAAGAGCTTCACCCGCGTAAAATCACAACTTTCATTGTCGATCGAAACATCAACTACACAAACGCCTGTTTTGTGGATTGTAAATTCTGCGCCTTTTACCGCCACGCAAATGACGCGGATGCGTATGTGCTAAGTTTTGAGGAGATTGACGCGAAAATCGAAGAGCTAATAGCCGTTGGCGGGACGCAAATTCTCTTTCAAGGCGGCGTACATCCAAAACTCAAAATCGACTGGTACGAAAACTTAGTCAGCCACATCCACCAAAAATTCCCGCAGATCACCATCCACGGCTTTTCTGCGATCGAAATCGACTACATCGCAAAGGTCAGCCACATCACCATTGACGAGGTTTTAGCCCGCCTCAAAGCCAAAGGACTTTACAGCATCCCGGGCGCTGGGGCGGAGATTTTAAGTGACCGCGTAAGGGAGATTGTCGCGCCGCGAAAATGCGACACAAAAACTTGGCTTGAAGTGCATAGAAAAGCGCACCAAAACGGCGTGAAAAGCACGGCGACTATGATGTTTGGCACGCTTGAAACCACGCGCGAGATAGTCGAGCATTTAGCGTATTTACGCGACTTGCAGGACGAAACGGGCGGTTTTCGCGCCTTCATTTTGTGGAGTTTTCAGGGCAAAAACACGCGGCTAATGGAGGAATTTCCGCACATCCAAAAACAATCAAGCGTGAAATATTTGCGAATTTTAGCCCTCTCGCGCCTGTTTTTAGACAACTTCACCAACATCCAAAGCAGCTGGGTCACGCAAGGCTCGCAGATCGGGCAGCTTGCGTTGAAATTTGGCGCAAACGACCTTGGAAGTACGATGATGGAGGAAAATGTCGTCAAGGCGGCTGGGGCGAGTTTTAGGATGGGGCAAGAGGAGATGATCGAACTTATCCGCGACATCGGCGAAATCCCCGCCAAACGCAACACAAACTACGACATTTTGCAAATTTTTTAACCAAATTCGGTTTTGACATTTAGTTTTGATAAGGAAATAAATGAATTTAATTGAGGATTTTAGAGACAAGCGGTCGATTTTAGCATTAGCGAAAAAAATCCGCCTTTTGCACGGCGAGGCGCGGGAGATTAGCGTGATGGAGATTTGCGGCGGGCATACGCACTCGATCATCAAATTCGGTTTGCCAGACCTACTTAAAGGCGTTGTGAAATTCGTCCATGGACCGGGCTGTCCTGTGTGTATAATGCCGCGCGAGCGAATCGACGAAGCGATCAAACTTGCCTCGATGGACGGGGTGATTTTCTGCACGCTAGCGGATATGATGCGAGTGCCGGGCTCATTCAACTCGCTACAAAAACTGCGCGCCGAAGGACGCGACATCAGAGCGCTTTACACGCCGCTTGACGCACTGAAAATCGCCAAGCAAAACCCTGAAAAAAAGGTGATTTTTTTCGCTATTGGCTTTGAGACGACAACGCCGATGACGGCGATTTTGCTCAAAAACGCGAGGCAAGAGGGGCTGAAAAACTTCTTCATCCACGCAAACCATGTCACCGTGCCAGCACCCGTGAGGGCGATTTTGCTTGACGGAAAGGCGAAGATTGACGCATTTTTAGGACCTAGCCATGTCAGCGTCATCACAGGCAGCAAAATCTACGAGCCAATTGTCAGCGAATTTCAAAAACCGATCGCCGTGAGCGGTTTTGAGCCGCTTGACATTATGGCGGCGTGTTTGAACCTCGTTTGGCAACGCAAAAACCGCCGCTGCGAGGTGTTTAACGAATACAACCGAGTCGTCACGCGCGAGGGAAATGTCGCCGCGCAACGGCTTGTAGAGCAGTTTTTAGAGCCGTGCGACTTTAACTGGCGTGGGCTTGGGGTGATCGCGCAAAGCGGGATGAAACTGCGGGATGAGTTTAGCGAATTTGACGCGCAAAAGGTCTTTGACTGCAAGGTTTTAGACGGAAAAAAGGAGAGCAAGTCGTGCATTTGCGGCGAGATTTTACGCGGGCTAAAAGAGCCGCCTGAGTGCAGCGTTTTTGGAAAAGCTTGCACGCCGCAAAACCCCGTTGGAAGCTGTATGGTCAGCAGCGAAGGGGCGTGCGCGGCGTATTATAAATATCGCCGCTAGACTCAAATTTGGTTTTGACAAAATTTTGAAAGGAAGAGGATGATTAAGCTTTGTGTTTTTGACTTTGACTCGACTTTGATGGACGGCGAGACGATCACATTTCTAGCGGCGCAAATGGGCGCGGGCGAGGAGGTGCGCGCGATCACAAAGCGCGCGATGGCGGGCGAGTTGGACTTTTTTGAGAGCTTGCGCGAGAGGGTCGCAAAGCTTAAAGGGATGCGGCTTGACGCGGCGCGCGAGGTGTGCGAAGAACTACCGTTTATCAGCGGTGCGAAAGAGCTGATCGCCGAGCTAAACGCGCGCGGAGTTAGGACGATGGTGTTTAGCGGCGGCTTTCACCTCGCTACTGACGCGGCGCAAAAAAAGCTCGGTTTTGGGCTGAGTTTTGCGAACGAACTTCACAGCAAAGAGGGTGTTTTGACTGGGCTTGTGGGCGGCGAGATGATGTTTGGCGACTCAAAAGGCAAGATGCTTGCGCGCGTGAGGGAGTTTTTGGGGCTAAGCAAAGAGGAGATTTGCGCCGTTGGTGACGGGGCGAATGATGTGAGTATGTTTAAAGAGGCTGGGCGTGGCGTGGCGTTTTGCGCAAACGAGGTGTTAAAACGCCACGCGACTGCGTGTGTGGAAAAGCGGGACTTGACGCTTGTTTTACAGCACATTTTGCAAAACTAACGGCGTTTTTGACTAATTTGACGCTTGTTTTGCAGAACCAGCCGCGCGGATTTTCCCACAAACAGACCGCGCGGAATCACTCGTCACACGACCAGCCGCGCGGATTTTTTGCCAACTATCCGCATTTTTTGACTAACTCCACGCGCGTTGTGTCGCATTTTCAAAACCGACCACGCATTTTGGCTGACTTGACGCTTGTTTTGCCACACTAGCCGCGCGGATTTTCTCGCTAACTTGCCGCTTGACTTAGCGGCTTAAACCACCGATTTACCTGTTTTTTACGATTTAGCGACTTGATGACTGTAAGTTTTAGTAGCAATTGTAATTACATAATGGCGTAATTAAAAGTTTCACCTAATTTTGCGTTTGGTCATTCAAGCGTTGAAATTGTCAAAACTAAATTTGATTTTTGTAGTTTTAAATTTTTGGAGGCTTTGCGAGGTTAATTTTTCTTCAAAGACGGACTTGTGGGCTTGAATGGCAACTCGCTCCCGCAAATCCGCCTTTAAAAATCCCAATCCCCCGACAACATTTTCAAGGTTGCGTAAAAACCAAATTTGGTTTTTACGATTGATTAAACATTCTTACATTACAAAAAAGATTTTACCCGTAAGTATTGGCAACCAACCCGCCTTGCGATTGTAAAAGCAATGTTTTCACATACACTTTTACGCTGGTAAAAGTGCCTAAATTTTCAAAGCAACGCTTTGAAAATTTCATTGCGTCACTAGCAAAAACAAAAATCTAAAAATGTTAAAAACAAATTTGAAACTCTAAAAATTTGCAAACCAAATTCGGTTTTTGCAAAACCGCAAATATCAAAACCAAATTTAGTTTTTACGATTAATCTAAATATTTAGGCGTTTTGTTAAATCAAATTTGGTTCTGACATTTACGGTTCGTCAAAACCAAATTTGAAGGCAAGGCTAGTTTTGCTGCGTGCGGACGATCAAACTTGGCGGAAGGTTAAACTTTTTCATCACCTCTTCTTCGTAATTTCGCATCTGCCCCTCGTCCGTTTCGTGGTCAAAACCCAAAATGTGAAGCAACCCGTGCGTAAAAAGCAGCGCCAACTCCTCTTCAAACTCGTGCCCAAGCTCGTTTGCTACGCGCGCGGCACACTCGATGTTGATCACCACGCAACCAAGCGGCGCGTGCGGGACATACTCAAACGGAAAACTCAAAACATCAGTCGCCTTGTCGATCTTCCTGCTTTTTGCGTTCAGCTCGCGCATCGCCTCGTCCTCAACAAAGCTCAACTCAACCTCCGCAGGCGTCAAAAAGTCGGCGATTTCGTCTAAAATTCGTGGATATTCCTCGTCACAAAAAATCATCTTCACCCTTTAAAAAAGAGGATATTTAAGCGAAAAAAGATGTAAGATTTTCTTAAATTTGGCAAATTTTCACGCGGATTGTAATGTCAAAACCGAATTTGAAACGGCGCACCGCAAAAAACGCCAAAATGCGTAAAAAGCACTCAACGCCAAAAAACTAAGATCAAAAAGCAGAAATAAAGAAAAACGCCGCAGTCTAAGGAGTCAAAAAACTGCGGCAAAACAAGCTAAAAGCCCCGCGTGAGGCTTTTAGGGCTGCTTAGTGGCTACAACCGCAGCCGCCAGCAGATTTGATCGCTTCAAAAACCGCCTCATAGTTTGGCTCTTCTTCGACTTTGCTGACGATTTCTTTATAAACCACAACGCCGTTGCGGATGCCAAAAATCGCGCGTGCAAGCAAGCCCTCTAAAACTCCGTCACCGCACAAAACGCCGTAAGCTTTGCCGAATTTTGCACCGCGGAAGTCGCTCAAAGTGCGGACATTCTCGATCCCCTCAGTCGCGCAAAATCTCCCGCTCGCAAAAGGCAAGTCCATTGAGATGACGCGCACAACGCTGTTTGGTTTGCCCGCCATTTTCTCGTTGAACTTCCTCGTCTCAGTCGCGCAAACGCCCGTGTCAAGAGACGGGACAACAACTAGAATTTCAACGCCCTTTTCGCTCTCTTCGCCGCCAACTTTGACGACATTTAAGTCTTTATCCACCAACTCAACAACCGGCGCGCGGTCGCCGACTTTGACCTCGTTGCCTGTTAGATTGATCTCGTTGCCAAGAAATGTAACTTTTGCCATAAAAAACCTTTCAAGTAAGATGAAACGCAATTATAATTAAAAAAGATAAATAAACTCTTAATAAGCCAAAATCTCAAAATCGCGTTTGAAACTAGCGACTTACATATAAAGTCCGCCGTTGATTTTGACGATTTCGCCTGTGACATAACTCGCCTCATCACTTAGCAAAAACACCACCACGCTTGCAACTTCGCGCGGCTCAGCTAGGCGTCCGAGCGGGATTTGTGCGGTGTAAGCAGCTTTGACTTCGTCACTCAAATTCGCCGTCATATCGGTTTTAATAAACCCCGGAGTCACCGCGTTAAAGCGCACTCCGCGCGCCCCGCCCTCTTTTGCAAAACTCTTCGTCATCGCGATCATCCCGCCTTTGCTCGCAGCGTAATTCACCTGCCCAGCATTACCCATCTCGCCGACCACGCTCGCGACATTCACAACCGCGCCAAAACGCTTTTTGCTCATCACCTTAAACGCCTCTTTGCTGCCGTTAAACGCGCTTACAAGGTTTGCATTCACCACACCTGTAAAGTCCTCAACGCTCATTCTAAGTGCGAGTTTGTCGTTTGTCACGCCTGCGTTATTGACCAAATAATCAAGTCCGCCGTCTGTTTGGGTGATCAAACTCACCGCCTCGCCAAACTCAGCCGCATTTGTCGCGTCAAACTTGACAACCGCCGCCTCGCCGCCGTTTGCAACGATCTCCTTTTGCAACGCATCCGCCGCCTCAAAACCGCCGCGGTAGTTGATCCAAACTTTTAGCCCAAAGCCCGCCAAAACACGGCAAATTTCCGCGCCGATCCCACGACTCGCACCCGTCACCAAAACATTTTTTCCACTAAATTTCATAAAAATCCTTTCAAATAAAATGTGTCAAATTCGAATTTGACATTTTTAAAAAATAATCTGCTTGTTGTCTTGAATGCTGCCCTCTTGCACGCTTTGCAGGTGCGGAAGCGGCGAGTGACGCGTGTAAAGCGCGTCTATGTCGTAATAAAACTTGCGCTTCACGCCACTTGGAGCGGTAAAACGCTTTCTGACATAAGGATATTGCGCGAGGTAACTTCTCATAAACTCGCCAAAAACTGGTGCAGCACTCACGCCGCCGCCCTCTTTGTCGTTTAGAGGCGCGTTGTCGTCACAACCGTACCACACAATGGCTTGCAACTCAGGCGTGATGCCGACAAACCAAGTGTCGATGTTTTTGTTGCTCGTGCCCGTTTTGCCTGCGATGTCGATCCCTGCGACTCGCGCGCGTTTGCCCGTGCCTTCTTCGACCGCGTTTTTAAGCATATTTAACACCAAATAGCTCTGCTCAGGTTTGTTGATCTGCGTGATTTGCGGTGTAAAAGTCTGCAAAATCTCGCCGTCACTTGACCGAATTTGGCTGATGAGTTGCGTTTTGCTCACCTTGCCAAGCCCCGCAAACATCGAAAACTTACCCGCATAGTCAAACATCCCAACCTCCGAGCTTCCAAGTGCGATCGACATATCCTCGCTGACTCGCTCAAAGCCGTAGTTAAACTTCAAAATTCGCCACGCCCGCGTAAAGCCAAGCTGCCCTAAGAGGTTGATTGTCGCTAGGTTGCGTGAGTATTTCAAAGCGTCATTAAGCGTGATCTGCCCGCTAAAACTGCCGCCCGAGTTGCGCGGTTTCCAAAACTTTTCTTGCGTGGCGACCTCGCCGTTTGCATCCACCTCGCCCGTGTTTTCAACCTCGAAAATCCTAGAAATGTCCGCAACCATCGTCATCGGGTTGTAGCCGTCATCAATGGCGATCTGGTAGATGAAAGGCTTAAAAGACGAGCCGGGTTGGCGGATGCTTTGCGTGACGCGATTAAAGCTGCTTTTTGCGTAATCCACCCCACCGACAAGGGCTAAAACCTCGCCGTTAAGCGGGTTTGTCACAAGCATCGCCCCGTTAAGCGTGGTGGCGTTAAACTCAGGTCGCAAAGTGGCGTTTCTGCCCGATTTTGCGGCTGCGGCGAGGCGTTTTTCGTTGATCTTGCGGATCTGCTCGTTTTGCGTCTCAGTGCGATTTAAAATCGCCTCGTAGCCGTGCTTCAACGCCTCTTGCGCCATCGCCTGCACCTTTAAATCCGCAAAGGTGTAGATGTCGTAACCGCCGACTTTGATGTCTGGGTAGAGTTTTGACGCCTCTTTGATCACCGCATCCACAAGGTAAGGGGCTTTGTTTTGAGTAAGCGACTCGTCATAGACAATCGGAACTTCATTTAACGCCTTTTCATACTCACTTTGGCTGATCCACCCAAGAGTTTTAAGCCGCGCTAAGACGACATTTCCTCGCTCCAAACTGCGTTGCAAATTCCTTGTTGGGTCAAAAGCAGTCGGCGACTTTGGCATCCCAACTAGCATCGCAATCTCCTTTAAACTCAGCTCGTCAAGCTCCTTTTTGAAGTAGCCATTCGCCGCCGTTTTCACGCCGTAGTAGTTGTGTCCTAAGAAAACGAAGTTTAAGTAACGCTCTAAAATCTCCTCTTTTGTCAGCATCGTCTCCAAGCGAAGGGCTAAAAACATCTCCTTAAATTTACGCGTAAAAGTCCTCTCGCGCGTCAAAACGACATTTTTCACAAGCTGTTGCGTCAAAGTCGAAGCCCCTTGCGAGGTGCGACCTGCGCGAAACGCGACCACAACCGCGCGGGCGATGGCGTCAGGATTCACGCCGTTGTGCTCAAAAAACACGGTGTCTTCGATCGCCACGAGGGCTTCGAGCATCTCGCGTGGAATTTCGTTAAATTTAGCGTAACGGCGGTTTTCTTTACCAAAAACATTCGCCACCAGCTCGCCGTTTCTATCATAAATCTTAGTCGTAAGCGAAGGTTTGAACTCCACAACCTCTTTTAACGCCACGCCGAGTTGGTGATAAACCACGCTAAACGCCGCGACCGCACAGACGACTAAAATGACCACAACGCTCGTAAATATCGAAACTTTTGAGGATAATTTCATACACACTCTTTACTGAAATTTTCTAAATTTGGCGCAATTGTATAATTTTTTCATTAAAACAAAGCCAAATTTGTCAAAATCAAATTTGATTTTAGCAAATTCGCGCGGGTTTAAAAGATTTTCAAGCCTTTTTGGCTAGACTTGCGCGTTTAAATGACACAAAGGATGAAATTGCCGCTTTCAAAACTCAACGCCGCCCAAAAAGAGGCTGCCACCGCTGCTAGCGGCAAAAACCTCGTCATCGCAAGCGCAGGGACGGGCAAAACAAGCACGATTGTCGCGAGGATCGCCCACCTTTTGCAAAGCGGCGTAAGTCCCAAAAAAATCCTCCTTCTAACCTTCACCAACAAAGCCGCAAGCGAGATGCTCTCTCGTTTGGAGCGGTTTTTCTCACCGCAAGTCGTCTCGCAGATCACCGCTGGGACCTTTCACTCAGTTTCAAACCTGCTCTTGCGTGAAGCGGGCGAAAAAGTCGTCTTAAAACAGCCAAGTGAGCTTAAAGTTCTCTTAAAAAGCGTGCTGTCAAGGCGGGATTTTGTGCGGCTTAGTGAGAAAAAAGCTTACAGCGCGGCTTATCTCTACGAGGTTTATGGGATGTTTTTAAACTCGTGTGTAAATGGCGAGGATTTTGCTGAGTGGTTTGCGAAAAATTACGCCGAACAAGCCGAGTTTAGCGAGATTTACGCTGATGTTTTGCGTGAGTTTGAGGAGGAGAAAAAGGCGTTTTTTTACGCGGATTTCAACGACTTGTTGCTGAAAATGAAAAAGGTTTTGGGGCGTGTCAAATTCGAATTTGACGAACTTTTGGTGGATGAATACCAAGACACAAACTCGCTTCAAGGCTCACTCATTGACGCATTTGGCGCAAAGGGGCTTTTTTGCGTTGGAGACTTTGACCAAAGCATCTACGCTTTTAATGGCGCAAACATCGACATCATCGCCTCTTTCGCCGCGCGTTACAAAGAGGCGAAAATCTTCGCACTCAACACAAATTACCGCAGTTGCGCGAGCATTTTAGCCCTCGCAAACCGCGTCATCTCAAACAACCCTCGCCTCTACCCAAAGCAGCTTGAAGTCGGCAAAGAGGGCGCAAACACGCCGCCGCGACTGCTTGTATATGCGGACAACTTCGCGCAATACATCGCCATCGCCGAGCAGATCGCCACAAGCTTCACGCCGCCAAGCCAGATCGCCGTCATTTTCCGCAACAATTCCAGCGCAGACGGGCTTGAAATGGCGTTGCGTGAAAAGGGCGTTAGCTACAAGCGAAAAGACAGCGCAAGTTTCTTTGCAGGACGCGAGATCAAGGCACTCACCGACTTGCTTGGAATTTGCGTAAATGGGCGGGATATTATGAGTTTCATCAACCTTTTTGAATACGCGCGCGGCGTTGGCGCGGCGGCGGCAAAAGAGGTTTTTGAAATTCTCTCCGCCGTTGGCTCTGGCAGCGTTGTCAAGGGGCTTTTAGAGCCAAATTTGGAGGCAAATTACACAAACAAACGCAAGATTAACACGGCGATGGGGCTTTTTGCGGATTTTAGCGAGTTTTTGCCAAGTTCGAGGTTTTCAAATTTGAATTTCGACGAAGAGTTTATGCAAAATCCAGCACTTTTTCACAGCAAACTTAGCCCAAACGGCGCGGTTTTTTTGCGCGATTTACGCGACTTTTTGCGGTATGCGAGCAAGTGCAAAGACGCCGCAGCTTGCACGCAAATGGCGTTAAGTTCGAAAGTTTATGCGAGCGTGGTGGAAGTGCTTGCGACAAAGATTGCGACTTTAAAAAACGGCAGTGTGGATGCGAAAATTTTTGCGGAGGCGAGGGACAAAATTTACGCCAAAGCCTCGACTTTAACGCAGTTTGCAAAACGGCTAAAAGACTTGCGAAATTTCTACAACTTCTTAACGCTTGGAGCAAGCGAGTTAGAGAGCGGCGAAGGGGTGAGTTTGCTGACGATTCACGCGAGCAAAGGGCTTGAATTTGAGGAGGTTTTTCTTTGCGATGTCGCCAACGGACGCTTTCCAAACACAAAGTTGATGACAAGTCTTGAAGAGGAGCGGCGGTTGTTTTATGTAGCCGTCACGCGGGCAAAAGAGCGGCTGGTTTTAAGCTACGCAAAACACGACAAAGCCAGAAAAGCAAGTTATGAAGCTTCGATTTTTCTAAGAGAAGCGGGGCTGTTGTGAGAATTTGTTAAAACCAAATTTGATTTTGACAGCGTGCATTTTTAAATTCGGTTTTGACAAATTTACCTTGAAATTTACCCAAAACCAAACCAAAAAAACCCACTTTTTAGCTAAATAAAAGCCGCCATTTGCTACAATCCGCAAATTTTGCAAGCTTCTTAGGAGTGGTAAAGTGGATAATTTTGTCAAAACTTTTTTAGCCATCAGCGGCATCATCGGCACGATTGTAGCAACAATTTTGCTTGTTCAAATCGACATCAGCGACAAAACTCCGCCGAAGATCAAATTTGCCAACTCAGGCGAGATTTACGCCCACTCAAAAGAGCCTTTTGTTGTAAATTTTAGTGACGAAAGCGGGCTTGAAAAGGTTGTAGTTGAGCTTCAAAATGAAGGGCAAGGCGGCGTGAAAATTTTTGAAGAAAACTTCAAAAAAGAGCCGCCAAAAGAGTTTAGCGTCAGCCTCAAACTCCCGCCAAGCACGCAAAAAGGCGTAGTAACCGCCTACGCAACTGACGCTAGCGGCGGGCTTTTAAAGGGCAACTCAGCCTCGCTTAGCAAAAAAATTCTAGCCGACACAACCCCGCCGCAAATCAGCCTCATCGCAAAAAGCTTTGTGGCAAGAAACGGCGGGGCGGTGATAGTCTCGTTTGCGGTGCGTGACGAGCATTTTGCAAGCGTGCATCTTGTGGATAATCAAGGCAGAATTTACCACCCAAAAAAGTTTATCGCACAAGAGGTTTATGCGGCGTTTGTGGGGGTTTGGGACGAGGATTTTGCACTTAGCATAGTCGCCAAAGACGAGGCGGGAAATGCGGCTGAAAAAAGCGTTGAGTTTAACAAAAAAGAGGCGAAATTTAGCACAACTTCGATGTATCTTAGCGACGCGTTCATTAACTCGCTAGTTAAACAAATTCTTACCGCACAAGGTGTGCAAAGTCGCGGCGGGGCAGAGGATTTTACCTACCTAAACAACATTTTACGCAAGCAAAATGACGCCAAATTCCTCGCTGCAAACGCTAAAAACAATAGCGTAGAGGTGGGCGAGTTTGACTTAGAGAGCTTCTTGCCACTTAGGTTTAACGCCAAAACTAGCAACTTTGCCGCGGTGACAAACTACTACTACAAAGGCAAAAAGCTTGGCGACTCAACTCGCTTGGGAATTGACCTCAAAGCCGCTTCTGGCTCAGTCGTGCGCGCAAGCAACAAAGGCGTGGTGGCGTTTGCTGGTGACAACGGAATTTACGGACAAAGTGTCGTGGTTAATCACGGCTTTGGAATTTCAAGCGTGTATTCGCATTTAAGTAAAATCAATGTCGTCGAAGGGCAAGAGGTCAAGGAAGACGAAGTCATCGGCGTCATCGGCAGAAGCGGTTTTGTTACAAGCACGCGTTTGCAATTTGCGGTGATCGCTAACGGAGTTTTTGTTCAGCCTGAGGATTTTATGAATCCTGTTTGGGTTGAGGAAAATGTTAAAAATATTGTCGCAGCTACAAAAAGTTTTGCTCTTAGGCAAAATTTACAACCGCTGAATGTGCTTAAAAATGAAGAAAATAAAGGAAATTTATGAAACAAACTACGATAGCAAAACGCGTTGAGGGCGTTGGGATCGGGCTGCATAAAGGCGAGCCGATCACGCTTGTTTTAGAGCCGCTTGGTGCAAACAGCGGGATCGTCTTTTACCGAAGCGACATCGCAATGAGCGTCAAGGCAGACCCAAAAAATGTCATCAACACGCAAATGGCAACGGTCATTGGCAGCGACAAAGGGACGATCTCGACAATCGAGCATCTAATGGCGGCGATCAACGGCTATGGGATCGACAACATCCGCATTGTTGTGGATTCAAACGAAGTGCCTGTGATGGACGGGAGTGCGGTGAGTTTTTGTATGTTGCTTGACGAGGCGGGGCGAGTTGAGCTTGACGCGCAAAAGCAAGTGCTTGTCATCAAACGCGAAGTTGAGGTGCGAGAGGGCGAGAAATATGTTAAGATTATGCCGAGTAAAGAGCCAAAATTTAACTACACAATCCGCTTTAAAGACCAAAGCATCGGCGAGCAAAGCTTCATTTTCGAGTTTTCAAAACAAAACTTCATCAACCAAATCGCCCGCGCAAGGACTTTTGGCTTTTTGAGCGATGTACAAAAGCTAAATTCGATGGGTTTGGCACTTGGCGGAAGTTTAGACAACGCCGTTGTCATCGACAATGGCAAGATTTTAAATAGCGATGGACTACGGTTTGAAAACGAATTTGTAAGACACAAAATTCTAGACGCCATCGGCGACTTGCTGCTCTTAGGTCACCAAGTTGTCGGCGACTACGAAGCCTTTGCTGGAAGCCACCACCTCAACCACCTCTTAACAAAAGCCATTTTAGCAGACGAGAAAAACTACGAGTTAGTCACGCTAACTTCAAGCGTCAAGGAGTATGAATATGCAAAAGCCTTCATCTAATTTGTCAAAACCAAATTTGACTAAAAATTTTCTTCTAATCGCAGACGATATGTCAAATAAAGGCGGCGTTGAAAGAGTCGTTAGCAACCTCGCCAATGCCCTTTGCGAACGAACAAACGGGGGGGGGATCCTCATTTAGCGTAGGCGAAGTGGGGATTTTTAGTGTTACTAAACAGAGCGAGGCAAAGACTTTTGAGCTAAACTCGCAAGTTAAACTCTCTTTTTACTCAAAAGCTTACGGCAAAGCCTCGTTTGGGCTTTTGAAAAAGCTTAAAATCTTCGCTTTAAAATGCGGGTTGTTAAATTTCGCCGTCAGCGTGAAAAACCGCGTCTTCAAACGCCGCTGCTTTGAAGTTTGCGGCGAGGTTGAGGCTAAAAACGCTAATTTTATCATCGACAACACAGGTAACTTCTACCACCCTTACAGCAAAAATCCAGCCTCAAAATACATCTGTTTAATCCACATTAATTATGACGCCAAAGTCCAAACGGCAGGCAAAAGCTTTCTTGCGGGGCTGAAAGACTATGACGCGGTTGTCATTTTAAGTAGCGTTGAAAGGGAGAGGTGGCTGCAACACCACGACTTTGTCCGCGTCATCCCAAATTTCTTGCCGCAAATTCCTAGCCTTAGCACGACTTACTCGCAAAAGGTAGTTTTAAGCGTAGGGCGAATGGACGAAGGAGATCAAAAGGGTTTTTTAAGACTGCTTGACATTTGGAAAATCGTGCAGGATAGGATTAAAGATTTTAATATGAATTGCGAATCTACCCATTCCGTCATTGCGAACGAAGTGAAGCAATCCACAATGTTTCAAAATGGATTGCCACGATTCGGCACTGCAAATTCTTGCAATGACAGCATAGATTCACAAAACCTAACACAATGGCAACTCATCATAGTAGGCGATGGTGTTTTAAAAAAAGAGCTTGAAAGCAAGATTAAAGCCCTAAATTTACAAGAAAGCGTCATCTTAAAGCCCTTTACCAAGCAGATAGAAAAAGAGTATTTAAATGCAAGCATTTATGCGATGAGTTCGCACTTTGAAGGCTTTGGAATGGTGCTAGCGGAGGCTTCTAGCTACGCCTTGCATTGTATCGCCTTTGATGTAAAAACAGGACCAAGCGACATTATCGCTGATGAAAAAAGCGGGTTTTTAGTGGAGGATAATGACTTGCAAGGCTATGCGGACAAGCTTATGCTTTTAATGCGTGATGAAAATTTACGCTTTAATTTTGGCACAAAGGCAAAGCAGGTTGTGAGTGAGAAGTTTAGCAAAAACGCAGTGATGAAAATGTGGTTTGAACTTTTTGAGGAATTAACGCAAAAAGCCTAGTGGTTTTGGAGTCAAAAATGTCAAAATCAAATTTGGTTTTGACATTTTCGTTTCGTAACACCGCGAGAGTTAGATGATAATAGTTATTAACATATTTACATAATATTAAAACAAACGCACTAAAATCACCCTTTACCAAAAAGGAGAAAAAATGTGTTGTTTTTTTAACGATGACGCGGCAAAACTTGTGTTGCGGCTTGGCGTGGGCTTTACGATGCTCTTTCACGGAATTAGTAAAATGGTAAATGGCATCGACTGGATGGTGGATATTTTGGGCGTTTTTGCTTACGCGGTGTATATCGGCGAGGTTGTCGCGCCGTTGATGTTGATTTTAGGCGTTTTTGCGCGTACTGGCGGACTTTTGATTTGTGCAACTATGGTTGTTGCTTCATTTGTCGCAACGGGCGGAAACATCTTTGGCGTCAATGGACACGGCGGCTGGGTCATCGAACTTCAATGGCTTTACTTCATCGCCTCTTTTGCCGTGTTTATGCTTGGTAGCGGGAAGTATTCGCTTTGCAAAAAGTGCCGACAAGGCTGCAAAATTTAAGGTTAATTTCTCTACTTCAACTTCTTTTCAGCTTTTTTTTGTATAAACAATTAGCCTTTTTTGCAAAACAAAAAGGCTAATTTTACAAAAGGAAGACGATGCTTAAACGAACTAAAATTGTCGCAACGCTTGGACCTGCAAGTGAGGATTTAGAGACGATCAAAGCTATGATCAAAAACGGCGTGAATGTCTTTCGACTCAACTTCTCTCACGGCTCACACGAATACCACGCCGCCAACCTCGCCCGCGTGCGTGAAGCGTCAAAGACTCTTGGCGTAAGAGTTGGAATTTTGCAAGACATCAGCGGACCAAAAATTCGCACGCTTGCACTAAGCGAGCCGTTTGAGCTTAAAATGGGCGACCGCTTAGACTTTTTAACTGAGCCGATCATCGGCGAGCAAATCGCCCCGCAACACTACAAAATCAGCATCAACCACCCAGAAATTCTCTCAATGCTAAAAGTTGGCGACTTGATCTACCTCTATGACGGAAGCATCGCCGTGAAAGTTACGCAAATCTCAGAAAATTTAGTCAAAACAATAGTCCAAAATGACGGTTTTTTGAACTCAAATAAAGGCGTGAATTTCCCAAACACTAAAATCAACATCGATGTCATCACGCAAAAAGACAAAAAAGACCTGCTTTGGGGGATTGAAAATGAGGTGGATTTTTTGGCGATCTCTTTTGTGCAAAACGCACACGACATAGACGAAGTGCGTAAAATTTTGGCGCAAAACAACGCTGAGATCGCCATTTTTGCGAAGATCGAAAAATTTGACGCGGTAGAAAACATTGACGAGATCATAAATTCAAGTGACGGGATTATGGTCGCGCGTGGAGATTTAGGCATCGAAGTGCCCTACTACAAAGTCCCAAACATCCAAAAAGAGATCATCCGCAAGGCAAACAGCGCAAGCAAACCTGTCATCACCGCTACGCAAATGCTCTTTTCGCTCGCAAAAACCAAAAATGCCACGCGCGCGGAGATTTCTGATGTTGCAAACGCTGTGCTAGACGGCACGGACGCGGTGATGTTAAGTGAAGAAAGCGCCGTTGGCATCGACCCTGCAAACGCGGTGAAGGTGATGAGTCAGACGATCATCGAAACTGAGAAAAGCTACAAATTCAACAAATTTAACAAATTTATGCTTTGCAACGACACGGATAAGATTATGAACTCAACGGGCGTGCTTGCTTACGATCTTGGCGCGGAGGCGATTTTCGCGCTCACTAGCAGCGGACTCTCGGCGATCAAAATGTCGCGTTACCGCCCGAGCGTGCCGATCATCGCCGTAACGCACAACGAACGAGTGTTAAATATGCTCTGCATCGTCTGGGGGATTGAGCCTGCGGTGCAAATCCCAAAAGCAGACGCGCTTTTAAACCTCATTTCCGCCGCTGTGAAGCGAAGCGTGGAGATGGAGATTTTGGACAAAGAGAAGACCTATGTGCTAACTGCGGGCTTTCCAACTGGCGTTAAAGGTACGAGCAACCTTGTGAATGTCCTTAAAAAAGAGCAGATTGAGTATTACCTAAGTGTGTGAAATTCAAATTTTGTTTTTGCAAGTTTAATTCAAAACTTTAAGCCAATTAGAATTTAAATAAAGCTAGAATATTTGTATGATTATTTACGGAAAACAACTTTTTTTACACCTGTTAAACAAGCGTCCTGAGTCGTTTTTGCGCGTCTTTCTTAGCAAAGAGGTTGATGCAAAAACCTTCAACAAAATTTCGCGCCTTGGGCTGAAAATCGAACGCATCGACAACAAAAAGGCACAAGCCTTGTCGCGAAACGGCGTGCATCAAGGCTTTTTAGCCGAAGTCAAGCCATTTGAGCTAGCGAGCGTGCAAAAGCTCAAAGAGACGCGGTTTGTGGCGGTTTTGTGGGGCGTGAGTGATGTCGGAAACATCGGCGCGATCGTCCGCTCAGCGTGGGCTCTTGGCTGTGACGGCGTCATCGTCCTAGCCAAAAGTCTCAATCTTGAAGGAGTCGCCCGCGCAAGCAGTGGCGCGGCGTTTGAGCTGCCAATTGCGCTTTGCGAGGATGGTTTTAGTCTCTTAAACGAGCTGAAACAAGAGGGCTTTTCGCTCTACGCAGCGAGCGCAAACAACGCACAAGAGTCGCAAAATACGGCGAAAAAAGTAGCGCTTTTGATGGGAAGCGAGGGCGAAGGGTTGCCAAGTCGAGTGCTCAAAAAGTGTGACAAGACGCTGAGCGTGAAGATGCGGCGCGAGTGGGACAGCCTCAATGTCAGCGTAGCTTTTGGCATTTTGGCAAATGAGATTTTAACCGAATTTGACAATTGTCAAAACCGAATTTGATTAAAAAAGAGAGTTTATGAGAAAAATTTTTGCGATTTTGTTGATGACGGCGGCGATTTTTGCGAACCAACCTTCGCAAAACCGCGTTTTAGACGAGGTGAAGTGGATTGTCGGTGAGGCGGTTTTTGAGAAAAATGCCGCCGCACTTGCTGAGATTTACGCGGACGAAAAGAGCTTTTTAGACGCAAATTCCAACCTTGATTTTACCAAAATCATCCCGCCACTTGCTTCACGCGGGCTAATCATCTTCAACTTCTCAAAAATTTGGGAGAGCAAAATGGCGTTTGGCGGCGAAATTCCTCCGATGCTGCTAATTTATGTCATAAATTCTGTGCTAAACGAGCTTGAATTTGGCGAAGCGCTGCCGACTGCGTGGAGCAACATCGGCGGAAAAGTGAGCTACGAACTTAGCATCCAAAGCGAGTTTATGCTAAGCCCTGCCGCGCTTTACACCGAGTTGAAGCGATACGGCGTTGTGGTTAAGCGCGTGAAAAAAACAGGACAAACCGACTTTGAGTATGAGCTTGACTTTTCAAACGCACGACTCATCGGCGAGCCTTATAAACTTGGCGTGAAATACAAAATCGACATTCCGATGAGAAGCTACCTTTTTGACCTAAAAGAGGCAAAAACGCTCGAAGTCCAAGCCCGCGCGGGCAGCCACTGGACGCCGTGGGTGAGCTTTTTTGACGAAAAACTAAACCTCGTTTCGCAAAACCGCCTATTGGATGAGAAAAATTATATCAACCTAAATGTCCCAAAAGGGGCGCGTTACGCACTTGTTGGCGACACATTTTCACTACAAAACATCAGACGCGGGATCGAAGTTTTGATCAAATAACCAAATTCAAGGAGGGAGTATGTTCGAAGAAATTCGCTTTAACACGATTGAGAGGCTGCCAAATTACGCTTTTGCGGAGATGAATGCGTTGAAGATGAAAGCGCGTCACGCGGGCGAGGATATCATCGACTTTTCGATGGGAAACCCTGACGGAAGAACGCCACAGCACATCATCGACAAGCTTTGCGAGAGCGTGCAAAAGGACAAAACGCACGGTTACAGCGTCAGTCAAGGCATTTACAAACTCCGCCTCGCGGTCTGTAATTGGTATAAACGAAAATACGGCGTTGAGCTTGACGCCGACACCGAAGCGGTCGCAACAATGGGCAGCAAAGAGGGCTTTGTCAATCTCTGCCGTGCGATCATCAATCCCGGGGATGTCGCTGTTGTGCCCGAGCCTGCTTATCCGATCCACACGCAAGCTTTCATCCTCGCAGGAGGGAATGTCGCTAAAATGCCGCTGCATTATGACGAGAATTTCGAGCTTAACGAAGAGGCATTTTTTGAGGATTTGGAGCGAATTTTTGAAGAGAGCATCCCACGCCCAAAATACATAGTCGTAAATTTCCCGCACAACCCAACAACGGTGATTTGCAGCAAAAATTTTTACCAACGCTTGGTTGATCTTGCTAAAAAAGAGCGCTTTTACATCATCAGCGACATCGCTTATGCTGAGATCAGCTTTGACGGCTACAAAACGCCAAGCATCTTCGAAGCGCAGGGCGCAAAGGATGTCGCGGTCGAGTTTTACACGCTCTCAAAAAGCTACAATATGGCTGGTTGGCGCGTTGGGTTTATGTGCGGAAACGCCCGCCTAGTCGCCGCGTTGAAGAAGATCAAGTCGTGGTTTGACTACGGGATGTTCACGCCCATTCAAGTCGCCTCGACCATCGCCCTTGACAGCTCGCAAGAGTGTGTCGAGCAAATTCGCCAAACCTATCAACGCCGCAAAGACTGCCTCATTGCCTCGTTCGCAGACGCGGGCTGGCAAGTCGCCTCGCCGCGCGCGAGTATGTTTGCGTGGGCAAAACTTCCGCAAAGCAAACTTCATCTCACAAGCAAGGAGTTTGCGATGGAGCTTTTGACGCAGGCAAATGTTGCTGTAAGCCCCGGCGGCGGTTTTGGAGTCGCGGGGGATAAATATGTCCGCATCGCCTTTATTGAAAACGAAAATCGCATCCGCCAAGCCGCTAGAAACATCAAAAAATACCTCGCCAAAGGCTAATTTTACTCTCAACGCCACGCGTGGTTTCAAATTCGGTTTTGACATTTGCGCGCGGCGGTTTGCTAAGGAATTTTTATGCAAAACCCACTTTTTTCTGTCATCGTCCCTGTTTATAACGCCCAAGACTACATCGCCCGCGCGCTTGAAAGCCTCACGCAACAAAGTTTCAAGCAAATCGAGATCATCTGCGTTGATGACTGCGGGAGTGACAACTCAGCGTCAGTCCTTAGCGAGTTTGCCGCAAAAGACGCGCGAGTGAAAATCGTCAAAAACCCACACAACTTAGGGCTGTTTGAGACAAGACGGCAAGGAGCGGCGGCGGCAAACGGAGAGTATCTACTCTTTTGTGACGCGGATGACTACTTTGATAAAGAGATTTGCCAAAGATGCTTTGAAATTTTGAGCCACGCTGGCGCGTTTGACGCAAACGGGGGGGGAAGGTCGATTTTGTAAAGTTTAGCATTTTGCTGCAAAAGCCAGACGGCGAGTTTGAGCCGTTTAGCCAAGTTGAGCAAAGCAGCGTGCTAAGCGTGAGCGAATTTGAGGCGCGTTATTTTGGGCAAGAAGTGTTTTGGTCACTTTGTGATAAATGTGTAAATAAACAAACCTACCTTCAAGCCAACAAGCTTTTGAGCGTCACGCAAAAAGTGACGCAGAGTGAGGATATGCTAGCTTTTGCGGCGATTTTAAGCGTGAGTGAAAAATGCGCGTTGCTTGGCGGAGCGAACTACTACTACTGCCTTAACCCAAATTCCGTGACGCGCGTGTTTGACAAGCAAATTTTAGAACGCAGAGAGAGCGACTTGCGTTTTGTCCTCGGGCGCGTGGAGCAGCTTACCCACACGCACTACGCCACGCACAAAAACGAGCGGCACAAACTCTTTTTGCAAGCACTCGCCCTAAACCTCCAACAACACATCGCCCGCCTCCAAGCCAAACTCTCGCCCGCAAACTTGGCTTACCAAAAGCTACTCGCAACCTACCATGCAAGGCTTGCACGCGGTTTTAACAGGCATTTAGCAAGGTGGATTTTAAGCTGGCAAAAACTGCCGATCAAAGGCAAGTTAAAACAAGAAAATCGAGCCGTCAAAGAGTCCGAAGCGAGGCTAAAAGCCTTCGTTGAGGAGAACAAAGCGGCGTTTAAGTAGCGCGTGGCTGGTTTGGTTTTTGAGCGCGGCTGGTTTTAGGCTTTTTGATGGCTGGTTTGAAGCTGATTAACAAACTTGACAAAAATTGTAAAAAAATACTTCACCTGCGCGTTTGCGTCTGCAAACTACGATAAATCGTTTAATTTAAATCCAAAACCCCACCTTGCAATTGTAAAATAATGTTTCACCTACACTTTTGCGGAGGCAAAAGTGCCTAAATTTTCAAAGCAACGCTTTGAAAATTTCATAACAGCTATAAAGAACCAAAAATCCAATTTGCAAAAATCAAATTTGATTTTCAAAATGCCTAAAAATTTAGATTAATCGTAAAAAAAACTATCAGTTTTTTACACAACCTTGAAAGCGTTGTTGGGGATTGGGGGATTATAAAGAGGACAAGGGGAGCGACTTCGCAATTCGAGCCCCCTCCCTTGTCCCCTTTTAAAAAAACAAATCGCAAAGTCTTCGAAAATTCAAAACTGAAAAAAATCGAATTTAAGTAAAAAATTGCGATTTTGCAAAAACTGAATTTGTTTTGCAAAATAACAGAGTTTTAAATTTAGTTTTGACAATTTGCCAAAGCAGCCGCCTTGCCAGTGCAGGTCGCCTCGCTAAACGAGACGCCGCACAAACAAAACGCCGCCAACGCAAGGCGGTTTTGGTTTTTGCCCTACTTCAACCCAAGTCGCGCAAAAACCTCCGCGTAAGCCTCTTCGACTCCGCCAAGGTCGCGCCTAAACCTGTCTTTGTCGAGCTTCTCGCCCGTTTTGCTGTCCCAAAGCCGCGAAGTGTCCGGCGAAATCTCATCCGCCAAGACGATCTCGCCGCTGCTTAACCGCCCAAATTCAAGCTTAAAATCCACCAAGGTGATGCCAAGATGTGAGTAGAATTCGCGCAAAAAGTCGTTGATTTTAAACGCCATTTGCTTGATCTGCTCGACCTCCGCAGGTGTTGCAAGTTTTAGCGCGTAGATGTGCGGCTCAGCCAACATCGGGTCGTTCAAAGAGTCGTCTTTTAAGCAAAACTCGATTGTCGGAGCGTCAAAAACGATCCCCTCTTTCACGCCAAATCTCGCCGCAAAACTGCCCGCGCTAATGTTGCGGATGATGACTTCCAAAGGCACGATGCTCACCTTTTTGACAAGTGTTTCACGCTCGTTTAACTCCTCAACAAAGTGCGTTTTCACGCCGTTTGCTTCAAGTTGTTTCATAAGCGCGTTGCTCATTTTGTTATTCACCACGCCTTTTCCCGCAATCGAGCCTTTTTTCGCCCCGTTAAACGCAGTCGCATCATCCTTGTAAGAGACAATCACCAAATTTTCATCGCTTGTTGCGAAAACTTTTTTTGCTTTTCCCTCGTAAAGTTGGTTAAGCTTTTGCATTTTTTCTCCTTAATTAAGCTTTGATCACAAAATTCACTAATTTTTTTGGCACGAAAATCTCCTTTACGACCTCCTTGCCATCTAACCACTTCGCCACCGCCGCGCGCGCTGCTACGATGACCTCCTCTTTGCCCGCCTCGTTTGCCACCTCGACTTCGCCGCGCAATTTGCCATTAACACTAACGCCAAGCCTAACCAAATCGCTCTGCAACGCCTCGTGACAAACCACCGCGCTGCCTAAATTCGCGCGGTTAAACAACTTGTCACTTAGCTCCCACGCCGCGTGCGGGATGACTGGTTCGAGCAGGTTTAGTAACACCCAGTAGCCTTCGCTCAAAACCGCCGCGTCCTCTTGCGCACTCAGTGCGTTTAACGCCTCCATACACGCCGCGATGAGCGTGTTAAAGGCAAAAGTGCCGCGTTTTTGTGTCAAATTCGAATTTGACAACTCGCCCTGTTCTTTCGCGCCTGCCGCCTCGCCAAAACTCTCGTCCCCAAAAACATCCCTCGCCTTCAAAAGCGCCTCAAAAACCTTCTTTCGCGCCTCTTTGCTCGCCTTGTTTAGGCGTTGGTGGTCGATCTGCGGCAACTTCTCGCCCCGCACAACTCCGTCTGCTTTTGCAAACAGACGCGAGATGAAGCGAAACGCACCTTCAACGGCATTTTCGTTGTATTCAAGCTCTTTTTGAGGCGGCGCAGCAAAGAGGATGAAAAGCCTCGCGGTGTCTGCGCCAAAACGCGAAATGATCTCGTCAGGATCAACGGTGTTTCCCTTGCTTTTACTCATCTTCGCACCGTCTTTTAGCACCATTCCTTGCGTCAAAAGCGAGCTAAACGGCTCGTCGTCTTGCAAGTAGCCGATGTCACGCAACGCCTTTTGGAAAAATCGCGCGTAAAGCAGGTGCAAAATGGCGTGTTCGATCCCGCCGATGTATTCATCCACAGGCATCCAGTAATTCACGCTTTTTGGCTCTAACGCGGTGTTTTGCCACGACTTTGGATCGCTCGCAAAACGCGCAAAATACCACGAACTCTCAAAAAATGTGTCCATCGTATCACACTCGCGCTTTGCCTCGCCACCGCACTTTGGACAACGGCAAAACTTCCAAGTCGGGTGCTTTTCAAGCGGGTTTCCCTTGCCAGTGATCTGCACATCCTCAGGCAGCAGCACGGGCAAATTCGTCTCAGCCACAACGCCGCACTTCTCACAATGCACCATCGGCACAGGCGCGCCCCAGTAGCGTTGGCGCGAAATTCCCCAGTCGCGCAGCTTGTAGTTGATCACCCTTTTGCCGCCAAATTCTTGCTCGAATTTTGAGACGATCGCCTCGTTTGCCTCCGCGTAAGCAAGTCCAGCGATGATCCCATCTTTGTAGGTGTGGCACTTCTCAGCACTTGGCAGAGCAACCTCGCCTTCAAAGATGTTTGGAATGCTCAAACCGAATTTACTCGCAAACTCAAAGTCCCGCTCGTCCCCCGCAGGCACAGCCATCACCGCGCCGCTGCCGTAGTCGCTTAGCACGAAATTCGCGCACCAAACGGGGATTTTCGCGCCGCTTAGCGGATGCGTGACGAACAACTCCAAATCCACCCCATCTTTCTCGCTCATCTGCCTTTGTCGCGGCGTTTGGTTTTGAATTTGGCGAAGTTTTTCTTGCTTTTGCGCACTAAGCGAGGCAAAAACGCCCTTGACAACCTCGTGTTCAGGGCTGAGCGCACAGTAGCTTACGCCGTAAATCGTGTCAGGTCTAGTCGTGAAAACCTCAAATTCGCTCTTGCCGCAACGCTTCGCACTCTCTTCATCAAGCTTGAAACTAAACTCCAAACCCACACTCCTGCCGATCCAATTTTCTTGCATCGTCAGCACTTGTTGCGGCCATTTTCCTTGCAACTTTTTGATGTCGTCAAGCAACTCTTGCGCGTAAGCGGTGATCTTCAAGTAATAACCCGGCATCTGCTTTTGCACGACCTCATTCCCGCAACGCCAGCACTTGCCCTCCTCGACCTGCTCGTTTGCAAGCACAGTCGCGTCCGTCTCGCACCAATTCACGGTCGCATTTTTGCGATAAACCAGCCCTTTTTCGTAAAGTTTTGTGAAAAATTCCTGCTCCCAACGCGTGTAGATCGCGTCACTCGTTGCAAGTTGGCGAGTTTTTGAAAAACTAAAACCTAGCACTTCAAGCTCGCGCGTCATATAGTCAATATTCTCATAAGTCCAAGTTTTTGGGTGAATTCCGTGTTTGATCGCCGCATTTTCAGCAGGCATCCCAAAGCTGTCAAAGCCGATTGGTTGCAAAACATTCGCCCCGCGAAGCCGCCAAAAACGGCTGATCGCATCGCCGATCGAGTAGTTTCGCACATGCCCCATATGCAGCCTGCCGCTTGGGTAAGGAAACATCGAAAGAATATACTTTTTCGGCTTACTCAAATCCTCTTGCGGCTCGTTGTAACCACTTTTTGCCCAAAATTCTTGCCAAAATGGCTCGATTTTTTTTGAATCATAAACCATCATCATCCTTTAAAAATTTTAAATTTAAAATAATTTTGCTGAGTTTATTTTGAAATTTTGCTAAAATCAAATTTGATTTTGACAAATCACCGCCCTTTTAAGAAATTCTTTGCAAATTCGCGCACCTTCAAGTCGCACTCAACCACCTCTTCCACCTCATTTAAACTCACCTCGCCAAAGGCGTCAAGCGCGGCAAAAACGACACTTTCGATCTGTAAAAATCCGCACTCACCACGCAAAAAACTCCCCACGCCAACCTCGTTTGCTGCGTTGATCACCACGCCTAAATCGGGCTTTTGCAAGAGCGCGTCTTTTAGAGAGAAAATGGCAAAAGCCTGCGTATCGATCGGACGGAATTCAAGCGGCTTTAAGCTAAGCAAGTCAAGGTTTGGCAAGATCTTCTCAAAGCCGTTTTGTTCGCCGTAAAGCCCTGTGGCGTGGGCGATGGCAAGTTTCATATCCGCCTCGCAAAAATGCGCGGTTGTGCTGCCGTCTTTAAACTGGATTAAAGCGTGGATTAAGCTTGTGCGTTCGACAACAGCGGCGATATTTTTGCAGCCAAAAAGCCAAAAAGCCTCGATGCACTCAAAAAGTTTGTTCGCCAAAGTTGCGCTGTCGATGGTGATTTTCGCCCCCATTTGCCAAGTCGGGTGCTTCAAAGCAAGAGACGGCGTGACGGCGTTTAACTCCTCGCGACTCCTGCCGTAAAACGCGCCGCCGCTTGCGGTGATGACGAGTTTTTCGACCTCTTTTTCACGCCCGTGAAGCAAAAATTTCAGCCCAAAATGCTCGCTGTCAATCGGGCTGATTTCTCCGCCACTTTTGCAAAGCTTGCTTAAAAACTTACCGCCAACGACAAGCGACTCTTTGTTTGCCAGGCAAAGCTGCGCACCGTTTTTAAGAGTGCAAACGCTAGGCAAAAACCCGCTAAACCCAACAAGCGCATTCACAACCTGCCGCGCACCTGCTTCAAAAGAGGCTTTCAGCAGCTCTTGCAGCCCTTCTTGCCCAACAAAAACTCTCTCGCAGCCCTTCACCTCGCTTGCCAACTCACAGCTTCCCACACAGACAAAAAGCGGCTTAAAACGCGCGATCTGCTCGTTTAGACAGGCGACATTTTGGTTGCAACTTAGCCCCAAAACTCTCACGCCAAACCGCTCGCAAAGCTCCAACGCATTCTTACCAATGCTACCTGTTGCGCCTAAAATTACCATCTCAACCTCTTAAATTTTGTAAAAACCAAATTTGACTTTAACGCTCTTTTGAAAGCGCGTATTTTTTGCGTTTTGCCCAAAGCGACTTGCGGCTGATGCCGAGCGTTTTGGCAAGTTCGGTGTCGCTCATCGAGTTTTGAAAAACGCTGATTGTCGCGCGGATGTATTCGTCGATGCTGAGGAATTTTTCATACCCAAGCTCGACATTTTTCGGCGCGAGTTTCAAACGCGGGAATTTCACCGCCTCCAAGTTGTGGTTTGAGCCTAAAATGAGCTTAAACGGCTCGTTGATGAGCTTTAAAAAAGTAAAATCACTCACCGGCTCGTTGCAAAAATTCGTCACATAAAGCAGCGCGTGATCGTCTAGCGAGTTAATGATCTTGCGGATGTTTTTATTGTTTGAGCCGATGTCGATGCAGCGTAGGTTGTGGGTTTTAATGTAGTTATACACAAAATTGTCGCAATACTCCCGCGACTCAGCTAAAACCAAAAGTGGGATCTGCACTTTGCGGTAGTCAAATTCGGGGATTTGCGCCTTCTCAAAACCACGCATCAAAAGCGCCTCGAAACCCTCTTTCGTGCGGCGGGTGCGCTTGTGTTCGATTGTCGTGCGGATTTTGCGCGCAAGCTCGCTGATGATGACTGGTTTTTGGATGTAGTCGTCCGCGCCAGCTTCGATGAAGTCAAAAGTCGTGTTTGCGCTGATGTAATCTACTAGCAAAATCACCCCAATGTCGGCTTTTACAAACTCTTTGATATCTTGTGCGGCGGCGTTGTTTGTCGCAAACAAAACTAAGTCGATGTCGTTTTTGTGACGCACCAAGTTGAGGTTAATCGACATTTCACACACAAAACCCATATCTTCAAGGCGCGAGCAGATGCTTTTGGCTAGATAAAAATCACTCTCGATGACTAAAATATTCATAAACTTCCCCCTAATTTGTTGTAAAATCCTGCCAATTTAGCAACCCCAAGCTAACATTTGCAAGTGCCGCCAAACCCTCTCCGCGCCCCGTAAAACCAAGCTTTTCGGTAGTCGTTGCCTTCACGCCAACCCTAACTGGCGCCACACCAAGCTCACGCGCCAAAACCCGCGCGATCTGCTCTTTAAAAGGCGAGATTTTCGGGCGCTCACAGATGAGCGTAATGTCCGCGTTAATCACCCTCAAACCGACACTTTTGACAAGTTTTACAACCTCTTTTAAGAGCAAAAGCGAGCTGATTTTGAAAAATTTTTCGTCCGTGTCAGGGAAAAGCTCCCCAACATCCCCGAACCCGCTAGCGCCTAGCAACGCGTCAATCAACGCGTGGATGACCGCGTCTCCGTCACTGTGGGCTTTCAAGCCGTGCGTGTGCGGAATTTGCACGCCGCCAAGGACGACAAACTCGCCTGTTTCAAACTGATGCACATCAAACCCACTTCCAACAAACACATCCTTCGCCGCCGCTGGCAGTGAAAAACGGGCTAAATCCTCCGCAAAAGTAATCTTCTCCGCCGCCGCTTCGCCCTTGACAAAGGCGATGTTTTCACCAAGCGGGGCTAAAATTCCTTGCGAATTTGCAAAAACCGAATTTGACTCAGTCAAAAGCGAGTTTTTCGCAGTTTTTTCGTCCTCCTGCGGTGTTTGACCGCCGTTTTTGCCAGTTTTTTCGCCGCAAGCGTTTTCAAATTTGGTTTTTGTAAAATAAAGCGCACTCAACGCAGAACTCTCGTCACTAAAATCGCCCATTTCAAGCGCCTCTTTTAACGCCGCCGTGCAAGAAAGTTGCGGAGTTTGCACCCGTTTTAGCCCTTCACGCCTAACAAAATTCTCGCCCAAAACCGCCGTGTCACTCACGCCTAAAAACGGCACAACACACTGCGTTTTGACGCCAAAATTCACCGCCTCCGCCGCGCCAAAATCCTCGCCGCCACACTCTTTGCAAAAGGGCGACAAAACGCGGCGGACAAGGGCTTTGCTCACTCCCACACGCGCACAATCACTCACCAAAACAAACTCGTTTTCAACCCGCTTTAAGGCGTTTTTCAAACTCTGCGTCCGCGACTCACCACCTTCTACAAACTCCGCCTCAACGCCGCCTAAATGAGTTGCGAATTTTGACATATACCGCGCATTTTTCCCGACAATGACGACCTTTTTAAACTCAAAACTCTCAGCCAAATTTGTCGCACAAACCAGCCACAACGGCTTGTCGTTTAAGTATAGCCACTGCTTTTTTACCTCTTTGGCAAAACGAGTCGAATCCCCAGCACAAAGCACAACCAAGGCTACATCCACCGCCAATCCTTAATGCAAATTTGTTGATTTTATACAAAAATTCTTTTAAATTTGATAAAATCCGCAAAAAAGGGCGAAAAATGAAAAAACTTTTTTATCAAACTGCGGAATTTGACAAAAATGCGGTCAAAAACGGACTGAGCGAGCTGGTTTTGCAAGAGAATGCGGCGGGTAAAATCGCCCGACTTGTGCGGAAAACACTGCCAAAAGGCGCGGTGGTGTTGGCACTTTGTGGCAAGGGAAACAACGCTGCTGACGCTGCGGCGTGTGTAAGAATGTTACACGGGCGGTTTAAATGCAGGATTTTAAAGCTTGAAGATGATGTGAATCAAAATTGTCGCACTCAAATGTTGATCGCGCGCAATTTTGGCGTGAAAATTTTTGAGTCAAATTCGAATTTGGATAAACTTTTTAAAAAGGCTGACTGCGTCATTGACGGCGTTTTTGGAAGCGGTTTAAAAGGGGTTGTGAGCGAAAAATTTAACGAGGTTTTAAGCAGAGCAAACAAGGCAAAGGGGCTGAAAGTTGCGGTGGATGTCCCAAGTGGGCTAAACGCTGACGGTGTCGGCGTTGGTGAGGTTTTCAAGGCTGACTTTACGGTGAGTATGGGTGCGCTTAAACTAGGGCTTTTTAGTGACTTTGCAAAGGACTTTGTCGGTAAAGTCAAAGTGGCAAGACTTGGCGTTGAAGAGAAGGTTTTTACCACGCAAAAAGAGGCAGAGCAAAGCTGGTGTCAAGCTGCAAACGGCAAAGAAAACGCGTGTGGCAAAATTACACAAAATGAGTGCGACTGGCTAGTTGAGCTAAAAGACTTAGAATTGCCAAAAAGGGAGGCGAAAAGCTCGCACAAAGGCGACTTTGGACACGCGTTTGTCATCGGCGGAAGGATGAGTGGCGCGGCGAATTTGTGCGGTGAGGCGGCGTTGAGAATTGGGGCTGGCAGGGTGAGTTTGGTTGGCGTTGAGGCGCGAAGTTTGAGCTTGATGCAAAAGGAGGATTTACGCGGGGCGACTTGCGTTAGCGTTGGCAGCGGGCTTGGGGGCGCGGAGGTGGATTTGCGCTTGGCTTTGGAGCTGCCTGCGGTGGTGGATGCGGATATGTTTTCGCGGCAGGAGATCTGGGCGTTTGCAGACAGCCAAAAAGCGGTGCTAACGCCGCACCCAAAGGAGTTTGCGACACTTCTTGGCACTAGCGTTGAGGAGGTTCAGGCAAGGCGGTTTGAGCTAGCGAGGGAGTTTTCGCGCAAATGTCAAGCCACGCTTGTGCTAAAAGGCGCAAACACGATCATCGCTAGCGGCGGGCGTTTGAGCGTGGTCGCGTGCGGCGCACCCTCGCTTGCCAAAGGCGGCAGCGGGGATGTGCTAAGCGGGGTGATTTTAGGCTTGTTGGCGCAGGGTTACTCGCCGCAAAAAGCCGCCGTCCAAGGCGTTTTAGCCCACGCAGCGGCGGCGAGAAAGTGGCGCGGCAAAGCAAGGGCGATGCGGGCTGAGGACCTGCTTGAAAACCTCGCTTTCATTTAAGCAGTTGCGAAAACCGAATTTGGCGTGACGGGCTTGGCTTGAGGCGTTTGGTTTGAGAATTCTTAAAATGTCAAAACCGAATTTGAAACTCTGAAAATTTGCAAAACAAATTCGGTTTTGACAAACTCGTTAAATCCGCAAAATTTTTTCAATCACGCAATGATATTTAGCAAGACTTGTTTTGCGTTGAAAAAATTCACCTGCACTTTTGTCGCCGCAAACACAGCCGCGCGATATGATTCGCCTGATTTAAATCCAAAAACTCGCTATGCAATTGTAAAAGCAATGTTTCACCTACACTTTTACGCTAGTAAAAGTGCCTAAAATTCAAGGCTTTGCCTTGAATTTTCCCGCCGTGACTTTCGATAACTAACCTTGCAAAGTTGTCAAAATTTAAATTTGAAACTCTACGAATTTGCAAACCAAATTCAGTTTTTTGCAAAACCGCAAATATCAAAACCAAATTTGAGTTTTCCAATTTTAAATTGTTGCGGTTTTACAAAGTTAAAGTTTTTTCAAAGGCGGACTTGCGGGGCTTGAATGGCAACTCGCTCCCCTTATCTCCCCCCCCCTTTTTTTTTGAGAATCCCTCAATCCCCCGACAACGCTTTCAAGGTTGCGTAAAAACTATCGTTTTTACGATTTTTTAAATATTGTTGCATTACAAAAAAAGATTCTACTCGTAAGCATTAGCAACCAATCTGCTTTTACAATTGCATAGCGAGTTTTTGGATTTAAATCAGGCGAATCATATCGCGCGGCTGTGTTTGCGGCGACAAAAGTATAGCTGAAACATTTTTTCACCGCAAAACAAGTTTTGCTAAATATCATTGCGTGATTGAAAAAATTTTGCGGATTTAACGATTTTGCAAAAACCGAATTTAAGTTTAATTTCTAGATTTGCGGTTAAAAAGATTAAGGTGTTAAAACCAAATTTGAGTTAAAAAGAGGCTTGACGCCGCCGCAAAAAAAGCGCAACGCCAAACCAAAGAGGTTGCCAAAAGGCTAGAATTTGATGTTTAAGCGGACTTTTCCTTGCAAGCCTTGATAGTCGCCACGGAAGGCTTTTTCGCCCTCAACGCCAGCCTCAACGCTGACTTTGTCCTTTTTGCCTTTAAAGACAAGCGAGAAGCCAAAACTGCCGATGTTGTCGTTTAGCTCGTGCGTTTGGGTGAATTTCTTACCTGAGAAAGCTTTGAATGACGAGTCGGTTTCAAGCTTGTTTGTCCCAACCCACTTTTCGTAACCAAAGCTTAATTTTGTCGCGACATAGTCATTAAAACTATGCATCCAATCCAAGCCGATGTTGATGCTTGTGAGGTCGGCTTTTAGCTTGTTGATCTCTTTGTCAAACAATTTCTCGTTAGTCGAAAATCCGTCTTGTGCGATGTGGTGGTAGTTTGCAAAAATGTGCGGTCTAACGCGGCTGTTGCCGTAGTCGAGCGTCCAGCCCGCACCCAAAATCACCGAAGCGATCTGCGTTTTAAACGACTCGCCGCTCTCTTCAAATTTGCTGCTTGCCCCGCCAAAATCCACGCCACCAAAAATGTCCAACCCGCTCTCAAAAACCTTGCTTGCGGCTAAACCTGCGTAGATGGCTGTGGATTTGAGAGTCGTGTTTTGGTTAAACTCGCTTTTAATCTGCTCGTAATTCACAAACCCGCTCACGCCACCAGACTCGCCCGCTCCGCCGACATAAATTTCGCCGCCGCCACGCTCAAAACGGATACCTGCGTCTTTTGACTTGCCGTAAGTCGCCCGCGCGTTGAAGCCCTGCTTGTTTTGCAAGTTTTGCAAGTTCTCCTTGCTTGCCTGCTCGCTTGAAAGCAACAACTGCTCGCTTTGGTGAAGGTGGTCTGCGTTCAAAGCTTGCTCGTTTAGCTCAGTTAGCATAGTCGTGTAAGACGAGCTGTTTGCAGCGTTGAGCGTTCGGAAAAATGCCTTATAAGCCTCGCTCAAATTCGCGCTACTCATCGACCTTAAAACCTCGCCTAGCTGTTCGTTTGTCCCCGCGACATCAGCGTAGATGTTGCCTGCTGCTGCCTCGATGATGAGCGACCTGTTGTCCGCCGCGAGGGTGTATTTTAACGCGTGCGAGCTGTTGTCAAGCGTCACGCTTTCAAAACCGCTCATCTGCTGCTGCATTTCAGCTAGGTTAAAGTCGATTTTACGATCCGACACACTCGCACTTAGCGGTTTATAAACCAGTGCGCCGCCTTGGATGTCGTAACTGCTCGCGTTGATCGCCGAATTTGACTTCTCCTCAGTCGAGAAGGCTAGTGTTAAAGTAGCGTTTTTGCTTTGGGTGTATTTCCCGCCGATGTTGATCACGCTTGGCGTCTCCAAACCAACGCTCATCGACCCAGTATTCACCACGCTCTCTTGCACGCTCGCACCGCCTCTTGTGCTTAGCTCGCCTTGGTTTGTAAGCGTGCCATTTACCTGCAAGTGCGAAGCGACCAGCTCGCCTTGGTTGTGCATATCCCCGCTCACTCGCACGCCGCCGCCCAAATTTGACGCCTCGCTAGCTAGACGCACCGCACTTGCTAGGCTTGCCACGCTTGCAGGCTGCGGACGCGAAGTTGCGTTTGAGGCGATGTTTAACTTGCCGTGGTTTGAGAAATTGCCTTTGACTTCAAACTCGCCCGCGACACTCAGCTCGCCGTTGTTAAACGCGTCTTTGCCAACTTGCAAGCTGCCTGCGCTAAATTTGTTTGAGTTGTTTAAAGAAGAGGCGACTTGCACGCTGCCTGCAACGCTTAGCACGCCGCTGTTTTCAACGCTGTTTGCGCTCAACTCATTTGCGTAAAACTCGCCCAAGTTTTGCAAGTTTTGCGAAATGAGTGCGCCTCTTTCAACTTCGATTTTCGCCTCGTTTTGCACGCTGTTTGCGCTCAACTCGCCAGCTTGGATCAGCCCTGAGTTTTGCACGCTTGAAGTGGCGTTTAGTCTGCCTGTGCTAAGCGTGCCTGAGTTTGCAAGGCTGTTTGTGGCAAGTGCCGCGCTTTTGACCTCGCCTGCGTTTGAAAGCTCACCAAAGACAAGGTTGTTTGCGGTGACGCTACCTGTGTTGGCGGTTTTGCCTGCGGCGCCCAGGCTATTTGCGGTGAAATTGCCCGTGTTGTTAAAGCCAGCGCCAAACTCCACTTCGCCCGCGCTCAAATTCCCTGCGTTGCTCGCCTTGCCTTTGACTGCCAAAACCGAATTTGAACTCAAATTTCCTGCGTTGTCAAACGCTCCTTCGACTCTAAGCTCGCCCGCTGCGAGGTTGCCCGTGTTTTCAAGCTTGCCACCAACGCTTAACGCATCATTTGCGATGAAAGTTTTTGAGTTTTCAAAATTTCCAGCAACTTTTGCGCTCAAAGTCTGCAACTCGCCTCGGTTTGTCAAATTGCCATTTGTGTTAAGAGTGCCGTTTGCGACTAGCGTTTTTTCGTTTGTCACGCTCTGTGTTACGCTCAAATTCGCCACGCTCATCTCGCCTAAATTCGTAAGTGTGCCAAACTCAGCGTTACCCGCACTCAAAACGCCCGAGTTGATCACCTGTTCTTTAACGCTTAATGCATCATTTGCGATGAAAGTTTTTGAGTTTTCAAAATTTCCAGCAACTTTTGCGCTCAAAGTCTGCAACTCGCCTCGGTTTGTCAAATTGCCATTTGTGTTAAGAGTGCCGTTTGCGACTAGCGTTTTTTCGTTTGTCACGCTCTGTGTTACGCTCAAATTCGCCACGCTCATCTCTCCTAAATTCGTAAGTGTGCCAAATTCTGCGTCAAGAGTACTCAAATTCCCTGCGTTGCTCGCCTCGCCTTTGACTGCTAAAACCGAATTTGAACTCAAATTTCCTGCGTTGTCAAACGCTCCTTCGACTCTAAGCTCGCCCGCTGCGAGGTTGCCCGTGTTTTCAAGCTTGCCACCAACTGCCAAACTCGAATTTGAGGCAAAATTTCCGCTGTTTTCAAAGCTTTTTGCCACGCTTAGGTTGTTTAGCGCTGCGACTTGCCCGCCGTTCAAGAAAGTGTTGTTAATGCTCGTTGCGGCTGTTACTTCGAGTTTGCCGCCCTCTTCTACGATGACCTCGCCTGCAACATTAATCGTCCCGTTGCCAACAAAGCCAAGCGTGCCGCCTTCAACCACAGTCGCACCAAGGTAGCTAAGGTTGCCCGCTAAGCCAAGCGTGCCTTCGCCTTTTTTCAAAAGCCCCGCGTCAAGCTGTTTCATCTGCTCGCCGATTAGTGCAATGTTGTTTTTGTTTTGGTATTTATCCTGCCATTTTCGTTGCGAGATGTTGTTTTCAAAAGTGCCGTTGTAGCCCTTTGTGTCGATCGTGTAGTAGGCGATGTCCTTGCCTGAGCGGTTTGAGACATCCAGCTGCGAGAGGCGGTTGATGTCGATCATTGAAAGTCCGTTGATCGCCTTTGCAGCGTCTAAAATTCCTTGTCCATAAACGCTTTCTTTGCCAAAAGACAAAACCGAGTTTAAATTTACCTTTTTGCCAGCATTCGCACCGTAAATTGCCGCTACATCTTTGCGGACTTGCGCTTCGTCCATCGTCCCGTTCGCAAGAGTTGGAATTTCGTGGTCGATATAAACCACATTCGGTCCTTGGATGAAAAGTTTTGGGACGATGAAGTCTTTGTTTGCCGTGCTTAAAATGACATCCGCAAGCTGTTTTCCGCCCAAAAAGGCGTATCTCTCCGCCACCAACGCCGCCACGCCGCTCACCGCAGGCGCAGCCATCGAAGTTCCCATTTTCGAAGCAAAACCACTTCCGACATTAAGCGAGTAGATCCAAGTCCCAGCCGCCATCACACACGCATTTTCCGCCCCTTTACACAAGTTGCCGCTGTTGCTTGTGATGGTATTAACATTTGTCACAAGCGTGCCGTTTGCATTACGCGTAATCGTGTTTTGGTTAAGGTTGCCAACTGAGAGCCACGCGCCGATGTTGTCATTGCTCCCCGCGCCGTGCAGATTTGAAGTTGCGTGCGGAGAGAGTTGTTTGTAGTTTCCAGTCGCATAAACAACCAAAATGTCTTTTTCTTTTGCAAGCCTTCTGTGGTCTCCGTAGTTGCCGTTGTGCGAGTTGCTGAGAATTTTCGCGCCGTATTTAATAAGCTTTTGGTAGTCTCCCCAGCCAACGCCGCCGCCGACATTACCGTAAGCGACAAGCTTTGAGTTGTAGGCTATGCCGTAGCTTGCGTTGTTTGTCTTTGTCGCGGCGATCGTCCCTGCGACATGCGTGCCGTGCGAAGGGTAGTTGCCCCACTTGCTGTTTTTGGTGATCTCGATGATGTTGTCTTTTAGTAGCGGATGGTCTTCTTGGTAACCTCCATCGACAATGCCAACAACCACGCCTTTGCCTGTGTAGCCGAGTTGATGGACCTTGCTGATGCCGTGTAGGTCAAAACTGGTCATAGCGTTTGCCCCAACGCCTGCAAGCGTCAAAGCAAGCGCCGCCGCCCCTTTGCAGCCGTGAGTCTTGTGGTTTTTTGTGGTTTTTTGTGGTTTTGCGGTTTTGTTGTGTTTTTTAACGATGATTTTTGACATTGTCAATCCTTTGATTAGGTTTTTGTTTGGCTTTATTGTAGCAAGTTTTCTTAAAATTTACTAAATTTGCGAATTTAATTTACCAAAGCGTGGAATTTTGGGCGTTTGCGGGCTTTCAAATTCGGTTTTGACAAAAATTTAAACATTACAAAATGGTTACAAAAAAACCAAAAATGGTTACGCTTTAAAAAACGACTCTGTGTGGATGTTTTCAAACGCGCTTAAAAGCGAGATGAAAAGTCGCGGGTTTTGCCGCTCTAAATCCTGCAAAATCTCTTTTGAGTTTTGCCTTGCAAACGGCGTTTTGTCAAACTTTTTAGCAGGACACTCGTCACAGCCAACGACTCTGACGCCGTTTCTCTCGATGCAGTCGCGAATCTGCCGCTCTCTTAGCTCGATCATCGGTCGCAGCACGACAAGCCCGTTTTTTGCGGTGTATTTTGGCGGAAGCGTGCGCAGAGCGCCGTTGTAAGAAAAATTCATAAAAAAGCTCTCCGCCGCATCGTCTAAGTGGTGTCCGAGGGCGAGTTTGTTAAAGCCGTTGTTTTGCGCGTAAGTGTAGAGGTGTCCGCGTCTCATTCGAGAGCAAAACGAGCAAAAAACCGAACCTTGCCTCACCTTTTGCAAGCCGATTTCGTAAATCTGCGTGTCTAAAAACTCGTGGTCGATCCCCTCTTTTTTGCAATACTCGCCCAAAAAGTCCAAGTCCTCGCCCACGCCGTAGCGGATTGTAACGGCTTTGAATTCGAATTTTTGCGGTGTGACGCGGCTAAAATGCGCAAGCAGGTGCGCGAGCAAAATGCTGTCTTTGCCGCCGCTAAGTCCTAGCAAAACTTTGTCGCCCTCGCTAAACATTTTGTATTTTGCAAGCGTGCGACCGACTACGCGGAGGATGTTTTTGCTGATCTGCATTGTCTAACCTTAATTAAATTTGGCGGCGAGTTTAACGAAAATCAAATTTGATTTTACTGAAATTTGGCAAAACGCAAGCCAAATCGGCGGTTTTAAAGAGTTTTTAAGCAACTTAAAGGTAAAATCCGCTTTTTTACGCGTGGCCCCATCGTCTAGCGGTTAGGACATCGCCCTTTCACGGCGGTAACACGAGTTCGAGTCTCGTTGGGGTCACCAGCTTTTTTTGACTTTCTTTTTCTCAACTTTTTTGTTTCAAATTCGGTTTTGACATTTTACAGCGTTTTGCGCGGCGGTTTTAGTGTGATTTGCAAAATTTTGCGTGAAGTTCAAGCGTTTTGAGGTTGTAAGTTTGGTGAGTTTTTGCGGCAAACGCCAAATTCGGTTTTGACAAATTCCGCAAATTCGCAAAAACCGAATTTAAACGCCGCCAACCTCGCGTTAAGAAGCCTTTGACTCGTCTGCGATCGCCGTAAAAAGCACATCCGTTGAGCTGTTAAGCGCCGTCTCAACGCTGTCTTGGACAACGCCGATGATGAAGCCGACTGCGACAACTTGCATAGCCGTGTCATTGCCGATGCCAAAAAGCGCGCACGCCAGCGGGATTAACATCAATGACCCGCCCGCAACGCCACTTGCGCCGCACGCGCCGACTGCTGCGAGCAGGCTTAGCACAAACGCGCTGCCAAAGGTCACTTCGATGCCAAGCGTATTAACCGCGCTGAGCGATAAAACCGCGATCGTCACTGCCGCACCTGCCATATTGATCGTTGCGCCAAGCGGGATTGAGATCGAGTAGAGCGACTCGCTGACGCCGAGTTTTTTGCAAAGATTGAGATTTACAGGGATGTTCGCCGCGCTGCTGCGAGTGAAAAAGGCGGTGATCGCGCTCTCTTTGATGCAAGTGAAAATGAGCGGGTAAGGGTTTTTCTTTGTCACTAAAAAGACGATGAGCGCATTTACCACAAACGCGACAAAAAGCATCACCCCGACCAAAACCGCGAGCAGTTTTGCGTAACCCAAAAGCGTTGAGATGCCCGTTTGTGCGACACTTGTTGAGACTAAGCCGAAGATGCCAAAAGGGGCGAGTTTGATGACGAATTGCACAATTTTGGTGATCGCCGCTGCGGCGTCTGAGAGTAGCGCCTTTGTCGAGTCGGCGCAAAAACGAAGCGCCACGCCCAAGCCGATCGACCACGCTAGAATGCCGATGTAGTTGGCGTTTGTGAGCGCGGCAACTGGGTTATCAACCATTTTGTAAAGCAGTCCTTTTAGCACAACGGCGATGCTTTGTGGCGAGTCGAGGTCGGCATTTGTCGCGGCTAGGTGAAGCGTTGTTGGGAAGAGAAACGAGGCGACAACCGCGCAAAGCGAGGCGGCGAAAGTGCCGATGAGATAGAGCGTGACGACCTTTTTCATCCCCGTTTTGCCGCCGTCAAAGTTTTTGGTTGCGATTGACGCACAAACTAGCACAAAAACCAAAATCGGCGCAACCGCTTTCAACGCCCCAACAAAAAGGTTGCCAAAAATCTGCGCAAACTCGTCTGCCGTAACCGCCGCCGCCACGCCTTGGTGTGCCAAAAACCCAAGAAGTGCGCCAAGTGCGATCCCCACTAAAATCTGCAAGACCAAATTGCCTTTGATGTAGGCATTTACAAGACTTTTTAACATATTCGCCCTTTGAAAGTTGAATTTATGGGTGTATTGTATGTAAAAAGTGAGAAATTTTTGCTTAAAATGGCAGATGTTTAACTGCCGTTTAGTTTTTGTTTGAAATCTCGCGTGGCATTTGTGGTTTTGAAACCAAATTCGACTTTAACATTTTGCTGTTTTGTTAAAACCAAATTTGATTTAACCAAACGCCTAAATATTTAAAAAATCGTAAAAACGAATAGTTTTTACGCAGCCTTGAAAGCGTTGTCGGGGGATTGGGGGATCAAAGGGGGATAAGAGGAGCGACTTCGCAATTCAAGCCCCACAAGTCCGCCTTTGAAATAAAAGAAAATCGTTAAATCTCCGAAAAGCAAAACTGCAAAAACCGAATTTGATTTTGACAATTTTAGGCGTTGGCTTTACGAGTTTTGGCAGCAAATTTTCAAAGCGTTGTTTTGAAAATTTAGGCACTTTTACTAGCACAAAAGTGTAGGTGAAGCATTTTTTTTTACAACTTTAACCCTCATTTTAGGCTTAAATCCAAAGTTAGAAAGTTAAAATTTCACACCGCGAAAATGTCAAAACCAAATTTGATTTTAATATTTTTAGTTTTGCCAAAAACCTCGCTGTGAAGGCTAGAAAACTAACCCTCACAGCTTGAAATTAGAATTTGTAGCCCACGCTTAGCGAGCCGCCGACTCCTTTGTTTTCACCGACTGAGCCTTTAAGTTTCACGCCCACAACAAAGCCGCCCTCGCCTTTTGGCTTGTAGTCTGCGCTCAAACTTAGCGTGCCGCTGCCGCCTTTTAGGCTTGGCGCGCCAAAGAGGCTTTTGAGTGAGTATGGGTTGCCTAAATTGGCGTTGATCGCGTCTGCTTCGCCGCTAAACTCTTCTTCGTAAGCGGCTGTGAGGCTGGTTTTTAACTCGCCTTCGCCTAATTTTAACGCCGTCTCAACTCTCGCGCCGATGCTTGCTTTTGCCGAGGTGATCGCCTCAAAGTCGTAATCTAACCCCGAAATTGCCACGCTCTTACTCTCTATGAGCGCCAAGCTAAACGCGGCAAACGGCGAGAGGCTAAGCGAGTCGCCAAGCTCTATAACGCGCTCAAACGAGGCTTGAAGTGCGTAAAACGCGCGGTTTAGCGAGAAATCTTTGAGGCTCACTCCGCTTTGAGCGTATGCGTCAAATTTGGTTTTGCTCACGCCTGCTTTTGCGGTGATTGTCGCTGAGTTTGCGCCAAAGTCAAACTTGCCAAAAAGCCCTGCGGCGATAAAGGTTGCGCTGCCCTCTGCATTCATCACCGAGTTGCCAACGCTAAGTGCTGTGTTGTAACTGCTGCCGCCGCCTGTTACAAACGCGCCAGCAAAGCTTGACTCCGCGTTTCGCCCAAAGCCCGCCGAGAACGCGTAGGTTTTTGACTTCACGCCCGCTTGGTCTTGCTCGAATTTGCCTGCGTCAAGTGCCGCAACGGCGATGTCGCCCTCGCCGCTTGCCTCGCGCAACGCCTGCTGCGTCACGCCGTCTGAATTAAGCGCAGCCACCGCGCCTGCAAGTGAGGCTTGAAGGAGGATCTTTTGCTCGACATTTGCCGTGACTCTCGCCGTTGCACTAAGCGTTTGGTTTGCGGTTTGGTTCGCGCCATAAGGGTTAAGGCTTGCTGCTACCTCTACGCTTTTGTCAAATGAAAGCGTTTGTTTTAACCCTTGCACTTCTAGGTTTTTGACATTTGAGGCGAGGTTGAAAGTTTGCGCGTCACCCGCTTTTTGCAGCGCGCTAAACTCGCCAACAAGCTCGATGTTTGCGACTTTTCCGCAAAAGTCCGCCGCCTCGCCTTCAACAACAAGTGCGCTTTGAGTGTTTTGCGCGCCTTCTTTGAGGATGAAAGTTAGCTCGTTTGTGCTGCTCGCAAAGCCCGCACCGTCTGTGATGAGGCTTGGTTTTGAAGTGTCGATCATCGTGTTAAATGTTTTAGCAGTTAGCGTTTGACTTGGTGCAGAGGCTAGCGAATTTGCTAAAACCAAATTTGAGTTTTGCAAGTTTGCGGTTGGCTGCGTTTCGTTCGCCGCTAGCTCTTGGCTCTCATTAAAGCTCACCACGCAGTTATTCACCCACTTGCCGACCACCTTTGAGCCGCTTAACATAACCATATTCGAACTCGCCCCACCTTGTTTGCTAGCACCCGCGCAGATGTCGCCGTAGATGGTTGAGTTGATGACGCTGACGATGTTGGCTTTGGCTTCTTGCGAGCCAAGTCCGCCGATGACGGCAACGCCCGAGAGGTCAAGCTCTGCTGTGTCCGCCCAAACTGGCTTTGCGGTGAGGTTGCCTCTTGCGGCGGCTGAGTAGATGTTTGAGTTGGTGATTGAGACGATGTTTAAGTTCGCCTTTTGCCCAACGCCGCCGATGACCGTGCCTGTGACGCTCGTGTTTGTGACTTTGACAATGTTGTTTGAGGCGTCAAGCGTGGCTTTTGCGCCTGTTACGCCGCCATTTACGCGGCTGCCCGTGACGCTCGTGTTGGTAAGTGTGGCGTGGCCGGTTTGGCTGAGTGCGCCTATGACTTCGCCGTTAATGAGCGAGCCTGTTACGCTCACTTCACTGCGGCTTGCCTCTTGTGCGGCGTGCGCGCCTGTGACATTGCCGTTGATGGTCGAGTCAGCGTGGATGAAGACTTTATTAAGCCCTGAGATGCCGCCGCCAAAGCCGCCCGTGACGCTGCCATTTACCTCAACTCCTTTGACTTCAACTGCGTTGCCAAAGGCTGCGCCGTTTGAGCTAAACCCGCCGTAAAGGTCGCTGCTGCTGGCGTTTGTGACAACAAGGTTGCCAAAGCCTGCGGCGAAGGTGTTGTTCGCTCCTGTCGTAACCGAATTTGGTCTTGGTCCGACTGGGATCGCGCCGTCTGGCGTGATTGGGATAGTCGGTGTGGTCGTGTTAGTAGTTGTGTTGTTGCTAACTGGCGGGACGATCGGTTCGGTTGTGTTCGTTGTCGTGTTGTTTGTCACTGGTGGCAAAATCGGCTCGACCACGCTCGCGTCTGACTTGGTGACATTCACCAAAAGCTGTTTATAACCGCCATTTACGCTGTTGTTAGCAAAGATGTTGTAGTTGTAACGCTCGCTGCCGCTTAGTAGGCGTGTTGTGTAAGGGGTGATGTTTTGTCCTGTGCCTGTTGTGTTGAGTTTTAAGTAGCCGCTAGTTTGGATCAAAGTGGCGATGAGTCCGCGGTTTTTCGCCTCACTCTCGCTCATCGCCTCTACCGCAGCGATCGCCCCTGCTGCGCTGATACCAAAGGTTGAGTTAGTTAAGTCGGTCACTTCATATCTTGGATTTAAACTCAAAATCGTATCGCCCGCTTTTAAGTTTGTAGGTAAAATAAAGTCGATATACTCAAAGTTGAAGATATTTCGCGCGATGATATCTTTTGCTTCAAGTCGCAAGCGGTTGCCTGTGATGTAGTCATATTCTCGTCCGCGACTCCAATTGCCTTTACCAAGCCAAACTCTGTCGTCACTATCTGCAAATGCTGCGATATACCCTGTTGTGTTTAGCGAAGAGAGGATATTTACCGTGTTGTTAGTAGCCTTTACCCACCACGAATCACGCGCATAAACCGCCGCAATGTTACCTTCTTTGAAGTTTGTATTGTTGATGCTAATCACAGTTCCATCAGCCCTAACCGCAACACCGTTGTCACCTCCAAAGTTATTTACATAAACACCAAATACTTTTGACTTAAACGGCTTGCTACTTTGTCCGATGTAAATATTGCTTCTAAAACGCCCTTTTGTCAAGTCAGTGTCGCCGTAAATGTTATACTCGCTGCCGTTACGGTTCAAAGTCCATTGTTGAATGCCATCCACCTTAACAAGTCCGCCGATGATGCTTCCGTCTTCAACATTTGTGCCGACCAAAGTTAGATTATGTGAAATGTCAAAGTCAAACTGCGAGTGAAACATTTTGCCAGACGCGAGAGTATTAAAGTAGTTTATGTATTCGTCATAATCTTGTTGTGTCAGCTGCCCGTTTTTTAAACCCTCTTCAAACTGCGGGGCAGCGCTGTTAAACAAGGTGTTGTTTTCAACCCTTCCGTAAAAACTCTCAACAAGCGTTATGTCATAGCCTTTTAAGTCTTTCACCGCAGAATTCACCGCACTAACTTCGCCATTGATGACCATTTTCTTCTGAGTAGAAGAGTAGTAGTTCAGTCTTAAATGCTCGACTTCAAGCCCTTTGATGTGGTAATCTGACAAATTCGAATTTGAGATGACGAGTCGGTTGTTTCTAATGTCAAGATGGTCAGCAATCGCAGGAATTTTCACCTTATCATCCTCGTGCCAACCACCAGTTTGGTAACCTAAATGCGCGTTTGTTATGTAGTAGCCGCTGTGTGCATACACTGGTGGATTTGCGACATTTGAGTTGTCAAACACCATTGTGTTGTCTGAGAGATTTGCCGCAAATTCTCTACCTTTTGTATAGCGATCAACCGTCCAATTCCCCTCAATTCCATCAATTGTATCGTGGTAAAGCTTCAAGTTATTATTACCCACCGAAGCTAGCTTCATATCCCCATACAACTCTGAGTTTCTAAAAATGGCGAGATTGTTGCTGCTGATAGCAGCTGAAACAAAAAGCGGCTTACCAGAGCAGTAATACCAGTAGTCACTTCCAACACGGCAAACGCTGTCACCAACTTTGTTGTTTTGGACGAGATAGATGTTGTTAGAAGTGTTTTTAAACCAGCCTGTGCTTCTTCCGCCGTGACGATTGTAGCCATCACTATTGACAAATCCCAAACCGGTAATAACATCTGTTGTAGTGCTTTCGTTTCGCGAAGAAACAATGTTGTAAATCACACCCGAGCCTTCAAGCGGAGTGGCGTAAGAGACACTAAGACTATAAAGCCCAGGTATGCCATAAGACCCAAAACTGCCGATGATGCCGTTGTCTGCCGCAACGCCTCCGCGTCCAGTGTAAGTCGCTTTTGCTTTGAGACTGGTTGTGACATTGACATTTTCAAGTCTCAAAGTGCCATTTGGGTTTAAAACGGTTGTGACATAACCATACGACTGCGTAGTTTCGCCGCCTTTTGAGTAACTCCAAGGGTTATCGCCTTTGCAACCGCCGAATTTAGGATTGCTTCTGTTATCCACCCAGCAATTTAGCGGCGGCGCTGGGTTCCAGTTTTCTGCTGCGTGGATGTTGTCTAACGCTTCGTTAAAACTCACTGCGCTGGCGGTGTTTGGCAAAACGGCGGCGGCTGAGAGTGCGCCGAGTGCTAGCTTGCCTGCGTTTTTGCGAACCGCGTTTAGTGCGTTTAGCGCGGCGTTGCTTGACTTGCTGTTTGCGTTTAGAGCGTTAGAGCTCGCCACGCCGTTTTTGCAAGACGCGTTTTTGCCGCCCAAGTTTTTGCCAAAAGCGTTTTTGCCACTAGCCAACCTAGCCGCATTCACGCTGCCGTTTGCATTAAGCGCACTAGCCCCGTCAAGGCTCATCACCACGCCGTTTTTGCTGCTTACGCTGCCGTTTTCAAGCTCGCCAAGCTTTGCCTCGCCCAGCGCGCTTTTTGCGACATTTGCCTTAAACACAAAGCCGTTTTCGCAGCGTTTTGTCAAGCTGACTTTGCTTTGCAAACCTTGTGCGTCGCCACTTTTTCTGACTTTTAGTTTAGCCATTCCAAACTCCTTTTTTACAATTTGTTTAAAAAACATTTGCCTTATTGTAACAAAAAAAAAAAAAAAAAATAAAATAAAATTTAATAATTATTTACACAAAAGTTTCTAAGAAGCGAATCTGCGGGCGTTGAAAGCGGTTTCTTGACGCTAAAATTTTGAGTTTCACAACCCGCAAACGCCCAAAAGTCGTTTTCAACCTTAAAGCAAAAAATTACCTCTTTGCAAATTCGCCCGCCTTAAAGCTTTAAATTCGACTTTTGCAACGCCGCAAAACTGCAAAAACCAAATTTGATTTTCAAAACGCCTAAAAATTTAAGTTAATCGTAAAAACTAAATTTGGTTTTTACGCAACCTTAGAAGCGTGGTCGGGGATTGAGGGGATTTAAAAGGGGATGAAGGGAGCGAGTTGCCATTCAAGCTCCCCCTTGTCCCCATTTAAGAAAAAAGTAAGTTGCAAAACCTCCGAAAACTCAAAACTGAAAAATCAAATTTGGTTTTAAAAAATTTGCAGAGTTTCAAATTTGATTTTGACAATTTGAAAATTTTACGCCTAAACGCCAAGGCGTGAAATTTTCAAAGCCCTGCTTTGAAAATTTAAGCACTTTTGCTGGCGCAAAAGTGTAGGTGGAAACATTTTTTACCGCAAAACAAGTTTTGCGAATTAAACGCAACGATGTTTGAGTAAATCGTAAAACAAAATTTGATTTTAACATTTTCTGTTTGCAAAAACCGAATTTGATTTGCAAATTTGCGGAGTTTCAAATTTGATTTTGACATTTGCGGTTTTTTGTTTTTCGAGTGATGGCGTGCCGTTTTCAGAAAAAAACACGCCGTTTTAAGCAAAAAGCCGCTCTGCTGTGACAAAATGGCAAGTGTGTTAGAATCTGCCGTGACGACAAAGCAGCAAGCGCGTTAGAATGGGTATTTATGGCTTCCCATCCCCTCCATCGTCACCCACTTCAACTCGGTCATCTCCTCGATCGAAAAATGCCCGCCCTCTCTGCCAAGCCCGCTCATCTTCACGCCGCCAAATGGGATGTGTGCTTCGTCTTGCAGGGTCGGCGCGTTGATGTGAAGCATCCCCGTCTCAACCTCCTCAGCGCACCTAAGCGCGTCTGCGATGTTGCTTGTGATGACGCTCGCACTCAGCCCGTAGTCAGTCGCATTTGCAAGCTCGATCATCTCGTCTAAATCCTTCGCGCGAATGAGGCTCGCCACTGGTCCAAACGCCTCTGTCGCAAAAAGCTGCATCTGCGGTGTGACATCCTTAACCGTGGTCGGAAAGTAGAAGTTACCCTCGTGTTTGCCGCCACTTAGCACGGTCGCGCCCTTGCTAACCGCGTCTTGAACAAGGGTGTCAATAAAGCCGCATTGCGAACGGGTAATGAGCGGTCCGATGACAACGGTTGGGTCGCTTGGGTCGCCGACTTTAAGCGTGCTAACTTTGTTTGCAAACTGCTCGCAAAAGGCGTCATAAACCTCATCTGCGATGATGATCCTCGACCCCGCCATACAAATCTGCCCTTGGTGCATAAAAATGCCAAAAAACGCCGTATCCACCGCGTATTTCACATCCGCGTCTTTAAGCACCAAAACTGGACTTTTGCCACCAAGCTCAAAGGTGCATTTTTTCATATATTTCGCCGCCGTTTGCGCGATGTGTCGTCCGACTTGCGTTGAGCCTGTGAAGGTGATCATCCTCACTCGTTTGTCGCTGCAAAATGTGTCACCTAGAACATCTGAGTTGCAAGGGATGATGTTTAACGCGCCCGGCGTTAGCCCTGCTTCTTGGAAAATCTCGCCGAAAATCACACCGCACGCAGCCGCTGCTGAGGAAGGTTTAAGCACAAACGAGTTGCCCGCCGCAAGCGCAAAGGCAAACTTTTTCACACTTAAAATCATCGGCGCGTTAAACGGGCTGATGCCAGCGATGACGCCTAACGGAACGCGGATCGCGTAAGAAAACGCCCCTTCGTCATTTGAAGTAAAGGTCTGCCCACCAACGCGTCTTGCCTCGCCTGCGGCGGTGCGGAGGATGTCGCTGACAACGCTGACTTCAAAGTTGCATTTTGCAACCGTTGAGCCACTCTCTTGCATTAAAATGCCGACTAACTCCTCGCGTCTTCTCTCAAAAATGTCAGCTGCTTTTAAAAGCACCGCCTCTTTGTGGCGAGGCGTGGTTTTTGCCCAAATTTTTTGCGCTTTACTAGCTGCGGCGATCGCCTCTTCGATGTCTTCTTTTGACGCTAAATGCACCTTCGCAAAAGCCGTGTTTGTCGCTGGGTTGATGCAATCTTTTGTCGTGTTTGCCCTGCTGTTTTTGTAACTTCCGCCGATAAAAAGTTGATACTCTTTCATCACTTCTCCTCAAATTTGATTTTGACTAAAACTGCCAAGTGTTTAGGTCGATCCCTGACTTGCCCGGGGCGATAATGTTGTTTGGATCGAGGGCTTTTTTAAGCTTGTGATTCACACTTTGGACGACTTTGCCGTAAGTTTTTGCCACTTGATCCATCACACCTGTGTTCGTGCGGTAAAGCCCGTAACCTGCCTTTGCAAACTCTTCAATGAGCTCCTCAAACGCAGCCTTTGCCGCAAGCCTCTCCTTTTCGTCCTCGCGGTTGTAAAGTACATCCACAATGTGATGCATATCCCTCCAACCGACAATGAATTCGCCGACATAGTCAAGCCCGTGTTTGTGCAAAATGCGTTTTGCGAGGTTTTTTTGCTTTAAAGTGTGTTCGCCAAGTGCTGGTGAAACTGGCGCAAACCACATACTTCCGCCGCCGCCTTTCCAGTTGTAGAGGCTGAATTCTTGCAGACTCAAATTCCCGCTCATCAACGCCGCGCGGTATTTGAAAATCGGATCGTCTCCAACATCCTCTTGCGTGTAGTAGCGGATGTCTTTTCGGTCGGCAAAGACTGACTTGACGATCTGCCAGTAGTGCTTGACTGTCACTTCGTCTCCATAAAGCGCGGCGTAGAGATTCCACGCGCCCATATTGTGCTTTTTGCGGAGTTTGTCAAGCTCGGCGTCTGTGATGTAGCCCTCTCCCTTGTGAAACTCGTCTCGTTGCGCGACTGAGGCTGCCTCGTAGCTCGTGCTGGCGATGGTGAAGGCGTTAGGGATGATGTTTGCGATGCGAAGTGGGCGAAGCCGATCGACTATCATATTAATATCATCCTCTTTTGGAAAGCTAATGCAAAACGGCTTGTAAGCCTTCGGCTCAGGCATCAACCAAAAGCCCATTTTCGTGACGATGCCGTAGTTTGACTGCGTGAAAATTCCGTCAAGGTAAGGTCCGTAACCCCACTTGAAAACCTGCCACGAATTTGAATTTTTGATCCCGCCCATTCCTGTTTTTAGCACCTCGCCGTTTGCAAGCACAACCTCCATCCCACACTGCATCATAAAATGCTCGCCATAAGGCGTGTAGCCAACGCCGCGATCAATCGTGTTGCCAACTGGCGATGCGATCGCACTTGGAGCTGGGAAGCTCAGCCAAAGCGGGATTTTTTTCTTTTTTAGATAGTCGTAAAGTTGTTGGTAAGTAACGCCCGGCTCGACTAGCGCGTAGGCTAGCTTTTCATTGACTTCGATGATTTTATTCATCCTCTTTAAATCAAGCAACGCCGTGCCTTTTCTTGCTGGACTTGTCGTGCCGTAACCCAAATTCTTGCCCGTGCTAAACGCCCAAACTGGCACTTTGTATTGGTTGCAAACTTTCAAAATCGCTTGAATCTCCTTCACTGACTTTGGCGCGATCGCAATACTTGGCATCACATCCTCGATCTTAGTCGCCATCATCACCTTGCAGTAAGGCTTCATCTCCTCTTCGCTCACAAAAACCCATTGCGCCCCGACAATTTTCCTAAATTCCGCCACTGCCTTGTCAAAGTCAGCCTCGCTAACGCGCGGCGGCAAGCTTAAATATTTCATCTTCTCTCCTTAAAACACAACAAAATCAGCCGTCAAGTCACCAACTTCAAGGTCAGTAACAGCCGCTAAAACAACGCCATTTGCCACACTCAAACAGCCGTGAATTTTCACATTCTGCGCCAAAAATGAGTTAATCAAATTCGAATTTGACACAAAATCACCCAAAAAATCCACCTGCACAAGGTTTTTGCCCGCTACTGAGCGAAGTTTCACGCTTTTGTCATCCACCAAAAAAACCTCTTTTTGCGCAGCGTCAAAACTTGGCAAACCAACGCTAAACACCGAGCTAACCAGCGCGCTCGCCGCTGTCAGCGTCTTTAAAAACACTCGCCTTTTCATCTTCGCCCCCTACTTAAATTTTCCCTTAGCAAGGTCGGTCGCAAGGGCTTTTAAAGTCGCGTCATCAATCTCAGTCACGCGAAACGGAGGCATAGCCGCCTGCCCGCTTCTTACGATGTCAAAGATCAAATCCGCCCGAACCTGCACCGCCTCAGTTGGATATTTCTCCTTCACGCTCTCTACGCCAACTCCCGTGTCGTGGCAATACGCACAAATTTTTGCATACGCCTCTTGGCTGTTGGCAAACACCTTCTTCGCATCCGCCTGTGTCGCCAAAAAAACAGCCGCCAAAAACGCAAGACGCCATTTCATCTGCACTCCTTAAAATGTTAATGTAGTAGATTGTTTAAAACCCCAACCCACGAGAGGATTATACAACTAAGCAAATAGAAATTAAATAACTTTTAAAATTAGAAAATAAAGTTAAGTGTAAGTTAAGTTTGAAGGTCAAATTCGGTTTTAACAAATTGCTAAAACCGAATTTGAAAAAAGACGGTTTGCCACGCCGTGCGGCAAACCAAAACTAGCTTAAAGAGTGCATTCAACAAGCGTTGAGTTTAGCATCCAAAGCTTCTTTTGAAGCGAGGCGATGTTGTCTTGAGCAAACGCCTCAGTCACGCTGTCACCCGCTTCACCTGCGACCTCTTCAAGCTTTTTGAACTCGCCAAGAAGATACTCGTAAGAGGTTTTGACAAGCCCGAAAACTTCGCAAGACGAGAAAGACTCTTTTGTGACAACTGGGGCTTTTGCGAGTTTTAGGAGGTTTTCTGCGCCTGTGACTGCCTTGCCACCTAAAATGAGCGCTCTCTCCGCCGTGTCGTCAAACAGCTTGCCAAATTCCTCGTAAGCCTCCTCAGTGTAGGCGTGTAAAACAGCAAAATCCTTGCCCTTGACAAACCAGTGGTAGCCGTGGAAAGCTAGGTAAAACGCGTGAGCGTCAGCTTGGATTTGGTTTAGTTGTGAAAAAACTTTTTGCATTTTTTCCCCTTTTTTTAGATTTGGCGTAATTTTAGCGCAAAAATGTTAATTTTAACATAATGTTAAAAAATTAAATTCTAAATAAAGGCGATTTTAATTTTAAAAATTATTTTCAAAACTCCTGCGTTTTTGGCGGCGTTTAATATATAAATTTAATGTTTAGACAAAATGCTGCTTTTTGAAAGCCATTTTCAACAAAATTTCAAAATCAAATTTGGTTTTGACATTTTGCAAAATCGCCCTCGCCGCCGCCAAAACACCTTTTTGTTTAAAATTGATTTATGTCATTGGAAATTTGTTTATAATCTGTTATAATTTCAACAAAAATCTGGCTATGCCAAATGCAGTTAAAGGAGTTAAGTTGAGCAGAACAAAACTTATCATCGCCTTTGTTGTTGGCGGTTTGGCGGCGGTCGTCTTAACGCTTGGCGTGGCACAATTCATCTATGTCACGGGCAACGACAAGTTTTGCAGCTCTTGCCATGTGATGGAGCCGATGTGGGCGGCGTACAAGCAAGACACGCACGGCGGAGCGAACAAAGCGGGCTTTAAAGCCGAGTGTGCAGCCTGTCACTTGCCGCACGACAATGTTTTAAAATACACCTTCCAAAAAGCCGTCACTGGCACTTACGAGCTTGCGGTCAATACCTTCGGCAACCCTGAGAAAATCGACTGGCAAGAACGCCGAAAAGAGCGGGCGCAGTTTGTGTTTGACAGCGGCTGTTTGCACTGTCACGGAGAGTTGGAAAAAGTCGCCTCAACGAACCAAAAAGCCTTTTTGGCACACCGCGACTACTTTGCGAAAAACATTAACAAAAAGTGCGTTGAGTGTCACGAAAATGTCGGTCACAAAGACCTTGGACTTCACCTAAGAAAACCGAAAAGTTAAACAAATTTTTTAAGGAGGATGCGATGTTTAAAAAAATATTGCTAGCATTAGCCTGTATGGCTGCTAGTGCCTTTGGTGCTAGCGTTTCAGACATCAACCTTGTCAAGACGATGAAGGTTGATCGAAATCTCACCCCGACTGCTGCTAAGTGTATCGAATGCCACGCGGAGAAGACGCCGGGCATTGTCGCGGACTGGAAAAGCTCTCGTCACGCGCATGTTTCAGTAAGCTGTCTTGACTGCCACGGCGTAAAAGCCGACCACCCAATGGCGTCAAAAGAGCCTCACGGCAAAACAGGACAACACATCAGCGTGCTTGTCAGCCCAAAAACCTGTGCTAGGTGTCACGCGCAAGAGGTTGAAGAGTTTCAACAAAGCGGACACGCGCGCGGAGCGGTGCAGATGTTTGCTAAGACGGCAAAAGGCGGCTCGGTTGAGTTGATGGAGGTTTATGAGGGAGCAAACCACCCAGACCTCAAATTCGCCCCAGGCATCACAGGCTGCGTGCAGTGCCACGGCGCGGTGATCCGACTTGACGCGAACAAAAAGCCGCTCAAAGAGGACTGGCCAAACTACGGCATCGGCAACGCCTACCCTGACGGCAGCGTTGGTAACTGTAAGTCTTGCCACAGCGGACACAAATTCAGTGTCGCCGAAGCGAGAAAACCTAGTGCGTGCGCTTCGTGCCACTTAGGACCAGACCATCCAAACATCGAAATCTACGAAAACTCGATGCACGGGCATATCTTCAACGCCGAGGGTAGCTCGTGGAAGTGGGACAGCGCGCCTGACACTTGGGATGTGCCTGACTTCCGCGCGCCGACTTGCGCCACTTGCCATATGAGCGGCATCGGCAAGCTCAAAACAACGCATAATGTCGGGATGAGGCTAAAATGGAACTTGTGGGCGCCAAAGAGCAACCTCCGCACAAAAGGACACGACACAGCGGCTGAGGTTTTTGCAAAAACGGGCAAAGTTAGTGTCGGCAACGCACTCGCAGGCAACCCAGCAGGACCAGAGGCGGCAAGGGCGGAGATGAAAGAGGTTTGTAAGTCTTGCCACACTTCAACTTCGATCAACAACTTCTTTGAGGGTGCGGACGCGCATGTTGAGCTTTACAACTACTACATCACCGAAGCGCAAAAGCTGCTAGCTGATCTTAAAGAGAAAAAGTTGCTGCTTGATGACGAGTGGAGTGACGAGTTCCAAAAGGTTTATTACCATATGTGGCACCACCAAGGACGCAGGATGAGGATGGGCGCGGTGATGGGTGCGCCTGATTACGCGCACTGGCACGGCGTGTTTGAGATCCAACAAGACATCCGCGAGCTTCGTAAAATCCACAAAAAACGCGTTGAGAGCGGGAAGATCGACTAGCGTTTTGGGTTGAGTTTTAGGCTAAAACTTTGGGCTAAGCGGCGAGTTTGGCTCAAAGTTAGGCGTCAAAAGGTTTCAAGGCGGCGGGGCTTTGAAACCTTTTTTTTATGTTTATTTTTTAAGCTTCTTTTTGACTGCTTTTTTATTTTATTTTTCTGTTTTGTTTGGCTTTTTGTTTTTTGCTTTGTTTGACCTTTTGCGGTTGTTTGGTTGTCTTTAACGCCTTTGTCGCCCGCTTTGGCTTGAATTTAGACGCGTTTGTTGCTAGTCAAATTTGGTTTTTGCAAATTTGCAGTTTTGTGATTTGGTTGTTTTGCAGGTGCTAAAATGCAACTCGCAGGTTTTAAGCTAAAAAATGGTGATTATAAAATTGTCAAAATCAAATTTGATTTTGACAAAATGCGTAACTTGATAACAAATCGTGCGATTAGCCGTATTTGCTGCCGTAAAATGCGGACAAACTTTTCTCATCGCTAATCAAATTTGGTTTTTACAAGTTTGAGCGTTGGTTTAGCATTTGCGGTTTTGCAAATTAGTTTTGCTAAGTTACTTTGGTGGGCGACTTTGTAGGTTTGATTTAGTTTTGCGAACAAGGAGGGCGAGAAAAACGAAAAAAATGGAAAACAAGAACACAAACAAACGCAAGAAAATAAAAAAAGGCGTTCAGCCAAAACTTAACGCCCGAAAGTAACGCGCCTAAAAAATGCTAAAAACGCGCTAGAAAAACGCACAAAAACTAGGTTCTAACGCCGTCTTTGATGTATTTATACCCGCTGACGACCGCATCCACCGCGCCGTCTTTGCCCTTGATTGCGTTGTAAATCACCATATAAACATGCCCGACAACAAAGAGGATGATCGCCCACATACAAATGTGATGCACCACTCGGACATTGCCAAGCCCGTTGAAAATGCTCGCTTCGCACCACTTCATCAACGGCGCGATAAAGCCGCCCAAGCCCTCGTGATAGACATTTGCGTAGAGGATGAGCCCTGTGAGGCTGATGCCAAAAAGCACAACATAAAAGAAAAAGTAAGCTACAAATTGCAACGGGTTGTAGTTGCCGCTAAGGTGCGGATGCTCGCCTAGATTTAAGTAGTATTTAAGCTGAGCTAGCCACACTTTTAGTTTGACTGAGTCCTTGACGCTCTGTCTTTCTAGCTTGCTTTGTTTGTCAAACAAGAACAAGTAGGTCTTAAAAATCATACACCCGATCAACACAAAACCCGCGATTTGGTGCGAACTTCGCCAAAACGCGTTGAGGAAATTCACTGGCTCGTCACTTGGACGCGGGGCGATGAAAACATACGAAAGGTAAAAGCCGCTCACGACCAAAAAGACGATGCACGCGGCGCGCAACCAGTGGGTAAATCTCAGCCCGATCGAAAACTCATAAACCGCCTCGCGGTTGTTTTGCACCTCGCGTCCGCACGGCGCAAACTGCTTACCTGACGCGGTGTTTTGGGTGTTTGGGGCAAGTTGGATATTATCCATTTTCTCTCCTTAATTTGTCAAAACCAAATTTGACTAGCAACTTGGCGCGCTTGGATTAACTTTATACTCGCTAATCTGCTTGCCTTTTGCGTCTAAAACATGTACCGCACACGCAATGCACGGGTCGTAGCTGTGGATCTTGCGGATGATTTCCAGCGGCTGTTTTAAGTCGGCGATTTTTAGCCCGATGATACACTCTTCGTAGCTGCCGCCCTTGCCTTTTGCGTCTTTTGGCGAAGCGTTCCAAGTGCTTGGCACGACGCATTGGTAGTTGCTGACAACGCCGTTTTTGATCCTCACCCAGTGGCTCAACATCCCGCGTGGGACATTTGCGATGCTGCGACCTTTGTATTCTTTGTTGTTGTCGATTTTGTAAATCGCACAAGTCGAGTCGTCCGTTTTGAGGTTTTCAACCAAGTTGTTAAAGGCTTTTAGCGCGTTGTTTGCGACAATCCTCGCCTCCAACATCCTGCACGCCGTGCGTCCAAGCGTTGAGAGCACTGCTGAGAGCGGCAATTTTGTCTTAGCCAAAAACTCATCCACCTCTTTGACGACAAGCGGATTTCCTTTGGCGTAATTCACCACGATGTTTGCAAGCGGTCCGACTTGCGCCGCTTCGCCGTTGTAGCGAGGAGCTTTAATCCAGCTGTATTTCCCTTTGTGGTCAAGCACTGCGCTCTCTTCTAAAACACCTTGTGCGTTGAGCGTTTTTTCGTGTTTAAAGCCCGTGTAGTTTGGCTCAGTTTGCCCGTCATACGGGTGAAGCGGCGCGTCATTTTTATACCACGAGTGAGTCGCCTCTTCGGTGATTTTAGCTTCATCCACCTCGAAGACCTTGCTGATGTCGCCGTTTGAGATGTAGCCGCCTTCGAACAAAAATTCATTCGCCCCAACTTGAAAGTCACGGTAGGTTAGCAAGTTTGCCACGCCGATGTCGTTTAGCACGCTCGCCTCGCCGCTGTAAGCCTCCGCCGCCATCAACAAGTCCGCGTAATACGCGCGATTAACAAAGTCCGCCATCTCCTTAAATTTAGTTAGATACTCGCCGAGCCTTGCTGGGTCTTTGAGGTCCATAATACAAGTCACACCGCCAACCGTTAGGCTTTGTGGGTGCGGGTTTTTGCCACCAAAAACCGCCATCGCCTGCGCGATCGAGCGTTGCACACGGAGACATTCTAAGTAGTGGCTAAGTGCGATCAAATTTTGCTCAGGGCTGAATTTGTAGGTTTTGTGCCCCCAGTAGCCGTTGTTGAATGGTCCGAGCGTGCCTTTTGAGGCGAAGTCTTTGACCCGTTCTTGCACCGCTTTTAGGTGGTCAGCCCCGCACGCGTAAGGCGTCTCGGCATATTTAAACGCAAGCTCTGAGGCTTTTTTGACATCCGCGCTAAGTGCTGAGACGATATCCACAAAGTCGAGCGCGTGAAGTTGGTAAAAATGCACTGGATGGTCGTGCAAAAAAAGCGCCGCGTTCATCAGCGTTCGCGTAAGTTTTGCGTTTAGCGGCGGGATGATGCCAAGTGCGTTTTCCACCGCCTCGATCCCAACGCGGTAGTGCGAAAATGTGCAAACGCCGCAAATTCTTTGCACCATAAACCCGACATCCCGCGGGTCTCTGCCTTTGACGATGGTCTCAATCCCGCGCCAAAGGGTCGAAGAGCTGTAAGCCTCTTTGACGACATTGTTTTCATCCACAACCACCTCAACGCGCAAGTGTCCTTCAATTCTCGTAATTGGATCTACTACTATTCTTTGCTTCATATTCTACCTTTCTTGTGATTTGTCAAAACCGAATTTGACTACTTTTTCAGCACGCTAAACGCCGCGTGCGCCGCGATCGCAATGCCCGTTAGCGCCAAAACGCCCGTGCCGATCTTGTCCGCGACATTGTCCGCTCCGCCAAAAGGCGAGGCAAAAAGCCTGTTTGCTAGCGGCTCTTCAAAAGGTCCCATATTATCCCAAAAGTCTGGCTCAGAACAGCCGATGCAGCCGTGTCCTGCTTGGATCGGCCAGCTTGTGTGTCCGTTGAAACGCTCTTGTGAGCAGTTGTTGAAGGTGTAAGGTCCTTTACAACCGACTTTGTAGAGGCAGTAGCCGTTTTTCGCACCTTCGTCTCCAAAGTTTTGCACAAACTCGCCCGCGTCAAACCGCCCTCTTCTCTCGCACAAGTCGTGAATTCTGCGCCCGTAAGCCCATTTTGGACGCCCAAAGTTGTCAAGTGCAGGAAGTGTGCCAAAGAGGATGAAGTGAAGCAGGTTGCCTACGATGTTTTTCTCGCTTGGCGGACAACCCGGGACATTAATCACCGGCTTGTTTGTAACCTTGTGAAGCGGCATCGCCCCGCTTGGGTTTGGGCGCGCGGCTTGAATTCCGCCGTAACTCGAACAGGTGCCGATTGCAAAGATCGCCACCGCGTTGTTGCACGCAAGAGCTGCGTTTTCGCGCCCAGTTTTGCCGTGCGAGCCGATTGTGAGATACATCTCAGTCGCGCCAGTTGGAATTCCGCCCTCGACCATTAAGATGTAGTTACCTTTGTATTTTTCAATCGCGTTGTGAAGGTTTTCTTCTGCTTGCCAACCGCTCGCTGCCATAATCGTCTCGTGGTATTCAAGGCTAATGTAGTCAAAAATCAGCGTCTCCACACTCGGCGCATCCACCCGCAAAAGCGACTCGCTACAACCCGTGCATTCAGCCATATGCAGCCACACAACAGGCAAGCGGTCAGCTAGCTCTGCTGCTTTCGCCACGCTTGGCACAAAGCTCGCAGGCAACGCCAAAAGCGAAGTCATCGCCCCCGCCCATTTCATAAAATCCCGCCTTGAAATTCCGCGTTTGCTTAAAAGGGCGTTGATGCTCTCGCCCTCTTTGAAAGGGGCTAGTTTTTCAAGCTTTGCAAGACGCGTTTTTGCCGCGTTAAGAAGTTTGTCCATTTCATCTCCTTCTAAAAAGTTTCACTCAAATTTGATTATTCTACCTAAAAACCTGTTAAGCGTAAAATTAAAAATATTTTTAATTTACAAAATTAATGTTAATTTAATATTTCCAAAACCGCGAGTCAAATTCGGTTTTGACAACTACTCAAACCGCTGCTTCAACGCCTCTTTGCCAATCAGCCCAACCACGCGTTTTGCACTCTGCTCAACGCCGTTTGCAAAGAACAAAATGCTAGGCGGAGCGATGACGCCAAAAGTTGCTTTTACCGCGTCTGTCTGCGGGTTTGCGGCGGTGAGATCGAGTTTGAAAAGTTTGTAGTCGCCGCGCAAGCTTTCGTCTTTAAACAACTCTTCATAAACCTTGCAGTTTTCGCACCACGAAGCCCAAAAATACAACGCAACCTTCTCGTTTGACGCAAGCGTTTGGCTCACCTCTTCTGGCTTTAAGAAGGCGATCTTCTCACTTTGGTTTGACGCGGAGTCAGTGCTGGTGAAAGCTTTGTTGGCGGTGATGAAACTTGCTAGCAAAACACAAAGCAAAACCACCTTAAAGCCCTTTTGCCACGCGGTTTTCGCCTCCTCAAAAAGCCCCAAAACCACGACCGCAACAACGCCGTTTAACGCGTAAAGCCAAAGCACAACTTGCCTAAACGACTCGTTTGTGAAGTGTCGCCCCAAAGCCCAAATCGCCATCGCAAACATCAAAAACGCGAGCAGCTTTTTCACCACTTCCATCCACTCGCCCGGACGCGGCAAAAACTTCGCCGCCGCGCCAAACGCAACCAGCGGCAAGCCCATCCCACACCCCATAGCAAACAACGCCGCCGCCCCAAGTGCGACCGAGTTTGCGAGCGTGTCGCTTTGCAGCATAAACACAACCGCCGCCGCCACAGGGGCTGCGACACACGGACTGAGCGCGACTGAGGCGAAAAAACCTAAGACAAAAACGCCGAAAAGCCCCGTTAAAAACGCGCTTTTCTCTTCGAGTTTGGTGGAGATTTTGCCTAAAAACGGCAGCTCAAAAACGCCGAAAAGATTCAACCCAAAAGCCACGAACAAAAGCGCGAAAACCACGCTCACAACGCCGTTTTGCAAAAGCTGGCTGAGGTTGATGTTAAACAAAGAAACCACCACGCCAACTGCTGCGTAAGCACACGCCATCCCCGCGACATAAACCAGCGAGGTGCTAAGTGCGTTTGCCTTGCCGCGCGTGGCTAGAACTTGCGACAAAATCGGGATCATCACAAACACGCACGGCGTTAGCGAGAGCAAAATTCCGTAACCAAAAAAGGCGAAAATTGCTAAAACCGAATTTGATTTTAGCGAGTTGGAGATCTGCTCAACTTCGCTGAGCGGCTGCGGCGGAGCGTCAAAATTTTCGCTTAAAACGCCATCTTTTGCGCTAAATCTCCAAATTCGCGGCTGGTAACAAAAGCCCTCAAACGAGCAGCCCAAAAGCTCGACTCTTAGCTCAAACTCGCCGCTTTTTGGCTCAAATTCGAAGCTAAATGAGCGGTCAAAAATCGGTGTATTGTCAAAAATTTGCGGCGTTGGAAGTGGCACAAAAACCTCCGCGTCATCCACAAAAACGCGAAATTTCTCCGCATAAACAAAAACGCTCGGGTCGATCTTCACGCTAACTTGCAGGTTTTTGCCTACAAAACTAGAAGTAAGCCTAAACGCCTTCTCCTCAGAAACTGGCTGGGCGTAAAAAAGCGAAACAAAAAGGGCTAAAAGTGCGAAAATTCTCAAAAGCATCCTTTGGTTTAAAAGGCGACATTCTAGCCAAAAATGCTTAATCTCAAAGGATTTTGGGAAGTTAGATACCACTTTAATGTAAAAAAGGAGTTGGAAAAGTGGTATCTGCTAGCTTGGCTAGCGGCGGGATTTTACCACGCGTTAAGTTAAATTTTTCTAAATCAAATTCGGTTTTGACAAAATTTCTCGCACAAAAAGGCGAGCAAAACCGTCACAACCGCCAAACTCACGCCGCCCAAAAAGGCAAGCGGACGAAACATTTCAAACCACAAAAGCAAAACCGCCACGCCAAACAGCGTTGCGTAGCCAAGCAGCCGCCGCCACGAAAAAGCGACCATATACGCGCTAAAATCAGGCTTTTTGTAGCCAAATTTCTCGCGGAATTTCGCCTGTTTTTCACCCTCTTGCGTCTCGTCATCCTCAGCAAACATTCCGACATAATTTTTGTAGCCGTAAAAACTGCCCCACATCACAAGCAACGCCGAAGCAAACGAAGCGAGCAAATTTAGCCCAATTTGCGTGAATTTGAGCGTCAAAACAAGCCCAAAAGCTAGAAAAACGCCCACCAAAACGGCAAAAACTCTCTCAAACTTCACACCAAACTCCTAAAAGCCTACGCCAACGCTAGCGGCGATGTTCGCAGCACGCCGCTTGCCCTCGACAAATTCGGCTGAGACGCCAAAACTCACGCCGTTTTTGCGGTAGGCAAAGCCGAGTTTTGCTAAGTAGCTAAACCCGCTAAACTCCTTGCTAAACTCGCGCGTTACGGCGTTTGTAAGGACTGAGTTTGCCTCAAAGCCAAAGTTGTATTCCCCGCCAAAACGCCAAAAACTCTGCCAGTTTGGCGTCAAGTCTTTGCGGAGTTTGACGCCAAATTCGGTTTTGACATTGTGGGATTTGCCGACCTTTACAACGCCTTGTGAAGTTTGCAAATCCGCCTCGCCGCCGCGGATGTAAAAGCCTTGTAAAAACAGCGTTGTGTCGCGGTCGTGGGCGATCTCAAAGCGTTTTGAAACACCTGCTAAAACGCCGAAAAACTCCTGCGAAAGTTTGCCGTTTGCAGCGTGGTTTTCAAGTTTAAGGCTACTTTTTGCGCCAAAAACTCGCACGCCAAAAAACTCGCCGCCCTGCCCTCGCACGCCGCCGCCAAGCGCGCCGAGCGCAAGTCTCGCCTCCTCTTCAACGCGGTCGTTAAACTTCACTCGTGCGTTGCTAAAAACCGCGCTCGCGGCGTATTCAAACCACTCAAAACCGCCGCGTCCGCCAAGCTCGCTAAACTGCGCGCGAAATTTCACGCCGTTTTTGAGGCTGCTTGTGTGGTAAAGCGAGCCAATTGTCGGCTCAAATTCGCTCTCAACACCCTTTTGCAACGCAAAATCTGGCTGGTAAGCCGCCTCTTGCGTCAAAAAAAACGACATCGGCAAAAGCCTCACCGAGTCGCTCAAACTCGCCGCAAAAGCGCCATTGACGACCAAAAAAACGCCAAAAACCGCCCGTTTGAAAAATGTAAAAACCAAATTTGACTTCACAACTTTCCTTACATTAAATTTATATCCAAAATTTTACCTCACCTGAGCGCGTTTTCCATCGCCGCGCGCGCCTCTAAGTCTGACTCGCGTTTTTTGATCGACTCGCGTTTGTCGTGGAGGTTTTTGCCGCGAGCTAAGGCGAGCGTGACTTTAACGCGGTTGGCTTTGTTAAAAAACATCGCCGTCACCACAAGCGTCAAGCCCTGCGTTGAGACTTTGCCAAAAAGCTTGTCGATCTGCTTGCGGTGCAAAAGCAGTTTTCGCGGGGCTTTTTCGTCTGGGCGGAAGTGCGGGTTTGAGGTTGCGAGGTGCGAGATGTGCGCGCCTAAGAGCCACGCTTCGTTTTTGATGATCCGCACATAGCTGTCTTTCAAGTTCGCCCTGCCTGCGCGGATGGCTTTGACTTCACTGCCACTAAGGACGATCCCTGCTTCGAGTGTTTCTAAAATTTCAAACTCAAAAAAAGCCTTTTTGTTGCGGATGCTGACCACTTTTTTCCTTTCAAAATCCCAATTTTAGCTAATTTGTGCTAGACTTGGCTGAATTTTGCCAAATTTGTTAAAATCAAATTTGATTTTAACATTTTTAAAAGGCGGTTAAATTAAAATTTGCTAAAATGGGCGTTTTTTAACAAAAATTTCTAAGGAGAGGCAGTGAGAAGTCATTATTGCACGGATTTAGACACGAAAAATATAGGCGAAGAGGTTAGGCTTTGCGGCTGGGTTGAGAGCTACCGCGACCACGGAGGGATCGTCTTCATCGACCTTCGCGACAGAAGCGGGCTTGTGCAACTTGTGTGCGACCCTTCGTTTGACAAGGGCGTTTGGGAGAGCGGCTCGCAAGTTAGAAGCGAGTTCGTCCTTCGCGCAAAAGGCAAAGTCAGAAAACGCGGCGAAGGGCTTGCAAACCCGCGTTTAAAAACGGGCGAGATCGAAGTTTTGCTAAGCGAGTTGGTGATTGAAAACGAGTCAGCACCGCTTCCGTTTGTCATCGGGGATGAAAGCGTTGGTGAAGAGACGCGGCTAAAACACCGCTTTTTAGACCTGCGAAACCCTGCAAACTACGCCATTTTCGCACTTCGCTCAAAGGTGGCTATGGCGGCTAGAAATTCGCTTGACGCGATGGGGTTTTTGGAGGTTGAAACGCCGATCCTAACTGCGCCAACACCAGAAGGAGCGCGTGACTACCTCGTGCCAAGCCGCGTGCAAAACGGACACTTTTACGCCCTTCCGCAAAGTCCGCAACTCTTTAAGCAGCTGTTGATGTGCTCTGGTTTTGAGCGGTATTTTCAAATCGCGCGTTGTTTTAGAGACGAGGATTTGCGCGCGGATAGACAGCCAGAATTCACGCAGATTGATGTTGAGATGAGTTTTTGCGAGCAAAAGGATGTGATGAGCGTAGCGGAGCGGCTACTGAAAGATATGTTTGCGGCGGCAGGTTTTGAGCTGCAAACGCCTTTTGAGGTGATGAGATACGCCGATGCGATGGAGCTTTACGGAAGTGACAAGCCAGACTTGCGGTTTGGGATGCCGTTTGTGGATGTGGCGGACATTTTTGCACTCTCAAACAACGAGATTTTCAGCAAACCTGCAAAAGAGAGCCGCAAAAACCGCTGCAAAGCCCTCGTTGTCAAGGGCGGTGACTTGAAATTTAGCAAGCGGGAGATGCAAGGTTTTGAGGAGTTTGTGCGAAAATTTGGCGCAAAAGGGCTTGCGTTCATCCAAGTTAAAGAAGACGGCTTAAAAGGTCCGCTTGTGAAGTTTTTCGAGCAAGCACAAATTGACGAGCTAGTGAGTCGTTGCGGCTTGGAAGTCGGTGATGTCGTCTTCTTTGGCGTTGGGGCGAAGAAGGTTGTGCTGGATTATATGGGGCGGTTTAGGCTCTTTTTGGCTGAAAAGCTTAACTTGCTTGACCCAAAAGTGTTGCGGTTTTTGTGGGTTGTGGATTTTCCGATGTTTGAGGAGAATGAAGACGGCAGTTTTTCGGCGATGCACCACCCATTTACGATGCCGCGTAACATTGACGAAGAAGACTTGGAGAAGATCGAAAGTGTGGCGTATGATGTCGTTTTAAACGGCGTTGAGCTTGGTGGTGGCAGCATCCGCATCCACAAAAACGACATCCAACAAAAGGTCTTTGAGCTGCTAAAACTTGGCGCTGAGGAGCAGCGGGCGAAATTTGGCTTTTTGCTTGACGCACTTAGCTTTGGCGCGCCTCCGCACGGCGGTTTTGCACTTGGGCTTGACAGGATGATTATGTTGATGACGGGTGCAAACAGCATTCGCGATGTCATCGCTTTTCCAAAGACGCAAAAGGCGGCGTGTCCGATGACCAAAGCGCCAACGCCAGTTGAAGCCAGCGCGTTGCGCGATCTTGGACTTCGCATCAAAACAAAAGAAAACTAACCAAATTCGGTTTTAACATTTAACAAAAGGAGAGTTATGAAAAAGCTTTTTTTAATCATCGGTGCGCCGGGCAGCGGCAAGACAACGGACGCAAGCATCATCGCGGCAAATGACGCGCGTTTTGCGCACTACTCGACAGGCGACCTACTTCGTGCAGAGGTGGCAAGCGGCAGCGAGCTTGGCAAGAAGATCGACAGCTTCATCAGCGCAGGAAACCTTGTGCCGCTTGAAGTTGTCGTCAGCACGATCATCACCGCCATTAAAAACGCGCCAAAAGACTTCGTGCTCATTGACGGCTACCCACGCAGCGAAGAGCAGATGGGTGCGCTTGACGGTGAGCTTGCAAAGTGCGGCGGCGAGATCGAACTTGGCGGCGTCTTTGAGGTGGATGTGAGCGAAGAGGTTGCAAGGGCGCGTGTGCTTGGGCGAGCGCGCGGGGCGGACGACAACGAAGCCGTGTTTGTGAATCGAATGAAGGTTTATTTAGAGCCGATCAAAGCGATCAGAGAATTTTACGCCACAAAAGGGCTACTTGTGACCATCAACGGCGAAAGAGGGATCGAAGAGATCGTCTCGGACTTGAAAGCTAGGCTTGAAGAGAGGCTTTAAGGCAGCGGCTGCTAGGCTAAACGCTTAGCAGCCTTCGGTTTTGGTTTTCTGGGTTTTAGGATTTTGCGTTTTGAGTTTGGTTTTTTGACTTTTTTGGTTTAGGTTTTTAATTACTTCTAGCTTACGGCGTTTTAAGTTTTCGACTTTTTAACTTACACTCGCGGTTTGACTGACCGCTTTTTGCTTCTAGCTTGCGTTTTGAGTTTCACTCACAGCATTTGATTAACTACTTTCTTTTTGTTCTCCCGTTTATGGTTTAACTTTTTGGCTTTGGTTTGTGGTTTTTGGTTTTTGTTTAAAGATTGGCGTTTGGTTTTTGGCTTGCGTTTTGGTTCAAATTTGTCAAAACCAAATTTGATTTTGACATTTTAGTAAAACATAATACAAGCCAACAAGCCCAAACACATAGCAACAAGAACAATAGAGAGAATGAGTGAAATTTTTCGGTATTTGCGATATTTTTTATAATACTTACTTTCGCCGACTTGCCGAATTAGTTGGAGATAATCTTTAAAAGTAAAACCATATTTCTCAGAAACAATGTCGAAATTGCGTTTGTCGCTTAAAAAACGCATTATAGTCCTGTAACCCCACTCTCTTCGGTGAATGCGCTTAGAAAGAAGCGCCATTTGTCCTAGAAAAAACGGAATCGTCTCAACAAAAGGCTTGATGTTTGTCTGCTGAATTTCGTTTTTAAAAACTCGTTTTAAAAACTCAACATCCTTAAACTGCAAAAACCGATCCATCAGCAATTCAGTCTCCACCTGTTCGCGTCTGGTAGCAGCTTGGTTGTTGAGGGAGATATTTATGCCGTTTGCAACAACTCTGTAATCCACCAAAATTTCGTCTAATACATAACTTTTAAAACCATTAACTAAAATGTCAATATGCATCGCATAGTCTTGTATGTTGATAAACGAATTTGGCAGAGGAAAAACAACCTGAGCAACCTCTTTTCTCATTGCGATGCCGGGAGAATTTAGGATGTTATGACACATAAACGCTGTGTAAAATTTCTCCTCGTCCGTGACATTTGGTATGTAGTGAAAATGGCTGTTTTTGCCGTTGATGTTTCTACCATTTTGGTCGATCAAACAAAGCCCGCAATGCAAAACGCTAACTTCGCTCAATTTCTCAAAATTCTCTACCACGCAAGCGAGGTAGTTTTGCCGTAGCATATCATCGCCTGCGATAAAAGCGATAATCTCACCGCTGGCGTAAGTCAAGCCAAAGTTTGAATTTCCACTGATGCCGATGTTGTAGGGCGTTTTGACATATTTTACTCTGCTGTCGTTAAAAGACTTGACAACACTAGCAGTGTCGTCAGTGGAGCTGTCGTCACTGACTATAACCTCAAAGTTTTGATAAGTTTGATTTAAAACGCTTTCAATCGCCTCTCTAACGCTTTTTTGCTGGTTATAGGTGATGACGACAATTGAGACTTTTGGTTGGAGATTCATCTGTCACCTTGCGCTGTTTATTTCAATGCTTTGTTAAAAATATTTGGAAAACTATATCTACCAGTTTTAGCAATTTCAAACAACTTGATAAAACCAAATAAATAATATTTGCACCCAAGCCAAGTATCATATTTTTTCATAACTCTACATCCAAGAATATAAAAATTTATCTTAGTCCTATTATTAAAGGCTTTGGCAGTATAAATTGGAATTCCAAATAAATAATATTTCATATACCAAGGCGTGTCGTATTTTTTTAACATCCTAAATCCAAAAATATAATAATCAGTCTTGGTTTCATTGTTGATTACTCTGTAAAATGGAATTCCAAAAGCGTAATATTCATTCGTAAGAAGTTTGATATAAGGAAGGATTTTAAAAAGCTTTCTTATTTTGCCGTATGTAAGCGTTGATTCGTTTATGTATTTTAATAATAAATCGCAATTTTTTGCAATATTGCTATGTTTTTTTATATAATACTCAAAACATCTGTCGCCCACTACCTGTTTATTGTTGTGGATATAAATTTCATCTAGTATATTTTTAATTGGCATTGCTTTATTGTTAATTTTCTTAACTTTACTTTCAGTGTCTGGTAGCCCTAGTTGATAACCAGCCTCGTCATACAACCAAATAAACCGATCTAAATTTAAAATTGAGTTCAATGTTTCAGAAACACCAACTGTTGGCAAATGTAATCTCGCACCATTCAACATTGAAGTCCCCATCGCAAACAAAATATCCACATTTTTAACTAAATATTCATCAAGCGCATTATCAACCAATCTGCCTACAAAATGAATCTGAATATTTGATAAATTTAAAGCTTCGATATGGTTTTTAAATTGTTCTTCGTATAATCCATAACCAATAATATGCAACACTATGGTTTTCTCAGTTTGATAGTTTTTTAATTGTCGTATTACATTTAACAAAGCAAAGCATTTACTATCGCTTAAACGACCGACCCAACCAAGATTTATAACATTCTTACTAACTACATTTTTGTCAGCACAAACATTATTATTGTATGGTAAATAATTAGGAAAAAATCTATTTTGAAATCGCACTTTTGACTGCTCTTCCATAGCATAATGACAACCTAAATCCATAAAAAATAATGCTTTCTCATCTCTAAGCAACTTAAAATATTTATCACGAATGTAATTTGGGTATAATATATGCCAGCCTATTTCCGTCTCCCATAAAATCGTTACGATTTTAATAGAATCTTCTATTATTTTGCTTTGCAATTCTTTTAACAAACACAAACGCTCAACTGGCACAAACACAACAGAGTTAGCCTCCAAATTCCATAAATTTTCAGTCTCATCAACAAAATCTATGTCTCTGTTTATTAATTTTTCTCGCAAATATCCATCTTCTAAGTCAATTAAGCCGATTTCGATTTTGTAGTTTTCAAGCAGATGCGTAATGATCTCAAAAAATAGATTTGCACCACCTCTTGCGCCGTATCCATCGCCAAAGAAGTATATCTTATTTATCTCACTCATTCGCACACCCCTATAATCTGTAATAATCTTTGTTTATTTTTATTAAACTCTTCTTTTGTTAATTCAAAAAAATAATCAATTTCGTTTTCGCTGACGATTTTCGCGCCTCTATTTAAATGAAACCGAACCATCTTTTTATTTGCTTTTCTAACATCATACGCATCAAGTTCCATTCCAAGCACATTAAAAGCAAAGTCATTTAATAAAAAATCGCCCTCGATAGCCTCTAACGAAGTCGCTTCATCAACCATAAGCCAGCTTCCGCCAGTGTATTGTTTGTCTTTAATATCGTAAATTCGAATTGTGCCTTTTGGGTTACCTTGTTTATCTTCTATAATAAAATAATACTCATCATCAAGTGTAAAATACCTAGAAATGTAGTCTTCTTGTTTTTGCAAGTTGTATTCTGTTTTGTTTAGATGTTTTGACTTTTTAGGGTCACATCTCAAATCCAAAATAAACTTTGCGTCTTTTAAAGTAACTTCTCGTAAATTAACATATTTACCACAAATCAAACCTGCTTGTATCTTCATTAAAAAGCTCCGCCGTCTAAGATGTAATTCTGTCCAGTGATCCACCTTGCTTTTTCAGAAAGCAAAAAAGCAACCAAATTTGCCACATCCACTGGCTCGCCTATGCCAAACGGATAATCATCAACCGCACTTTTTCCATATATATATATATATTTTTCATACATAGGCGTGCGTATCTCAGCAGGCGAGACGCAATTAACTCTTAAATTCTTGCTTGATAATTCTTTGCTAATTACTTTGGCAGAGGTTAGTAGCGCTGATTTTGTAGCAGCGTAAATAACCTGCCCTTTTTCTGGATATATAGCAGCGGTTGAAGTGATCAAAACAATTGAAGAATCTTGTAAATGATTTCTTTTATCCGCAAACGCCTTCATCATCATCAACGGCGTAAAATAATTTATGTCAAAAACATTTTGTGCTTTTTCATAATCCACCATTTGAAGTGCCTGCGGTGCGTCAGTGCCAGCGCAACAAACCATCCCTTTAAACTTGCCATATTTATCTTTCAGTTCTTTGATATATTTTGGCAAGTTGGCTACATCCTTAGTCAAGTCTTTTTGCTCTAAAAACATAGCTGCTGGATTACTGCATTTGCTTTTCATCAACTGCAAACGCTCCAAATCCCTACCAACACCAACAACGCACGCGCCAAGTTCATTCAGCAATACAGCCACCGCCTCGCCTATGCCAGACGAGGCGCCAGTGACGATAAAAACATCTGTTTCACTAAACTTTATCATTTTACACCACAAAGATCAGCGATATCTTTAATTGTTTTAATGTTTTCAAAATCCGCAAGTGTGAGTTTGATGCTAAAATTTGCATCCAAAAACGCAAGCGTTGCCATTTTTGATAAAGAATCCCACTCTTCACAGCTTTCTAAATCAAACTCTAAAAACAACTCTTCTTCTGTTTGCAAAATCTCTTGCATCTCTTGCAAAAAATCTTCTCTACACATTTGTTTCTCCTTTAAAATGATTGATCCACATATTTAATAATTCTTCTCTTGTTTGTATTTGTTTATTCGGCATAAATACAATGCCTAAATTTATTGTATTTTTCAAATTTATGATCGCACTACCCCACGACAAACCTACTCCAAAAGTGCTTAGGAGTATGTTTTGAGTTGTAGCTGGACAAACACATTCACTTAATACTGTTACAACCGAATTTGTCGAGTTGTTTCCATATTTAGAAAAAATTTCAGAAGTTGTTTTTTCTTTTGGAATGCCAGCTTTTTGTATTATAGTTTCTACGATTTGTTTGTTGGCTTGATGAATCGCAACAAAGTCTATGTCGTCGTAAGTTTTTTGCGCAAAGCACAACAATTCTTCTAAATTTTGCGGCACAACCTCCATTGTAAAATTAAAAACATCAATGCCTTTTAGAATTTCTTCGTAAGGACGCCAGATGTTTCCATTATTATCTTTTATTTCTAAATTGATAATATCCTCACGCAAAGGAAAACGCCTTGCGGTTGCAGGTGCTACAATCTTGTCCCAGCCAGAACCTCTTGTTCCTAGTGAAAAATATGCCGTCATATCTTCATTTGTATATTCAAGCAGCGTTGCGCTTGCTGCATCGCCAAATAAAGGATTATGAATTCGATTATCTTTGGAAGAATGCGTGCTAGGGTCGTCTCCTGCAAGCAACAAAACTCTCTTTGCTGATTTGCTAGATATAAGCGAATGTGCTAACCAAAGTCCATATGAATACCCAGAGCATCCAAGTCCGACATCAAACGATGCGCATTTTTCACTCAAACCAAGTCGCCCGTGTAAAATACACGAAGATGCGGGATATAAATAATCAGGACTTTGTGTCACCAAAATCAATGCGTCAATTGTTGATTTATCTATGTCGAGTTGTTGGATTAAGCTATTAGCCGCATATTCTGCTAAATCCACAACAGTAGTGCCACGCGTTACAACATATCTAGTTCCAAAACCAACAATTTTTTTAGCTCTATTGAGTTTTTTTTCATTGTTATCAAAATATTGAAGTTCATCATCTATATTGATTTTATTTTCTGGCAAAACAGAGATAAAGCCTTTAATAGCAACATTATTAAACTTGGCGTTCATTTTTATCTCCATAAACACAAGGTTTTAAACAGAGTATATTGTCATCAAACTCGGTAACACACGCTCCCCACGAAAGTCCAATGCCAAAACCTTGCATTAAAACTTTTTTGCTACCATTGCAAAATTTATTACTCAAATCTGCACATATTGCAGAAGGGATTGACGCTGAATTTTGGTTGCCGTATCTTGCAAAAATTTTAGTTGGAGCTTTTTCAAAAGGAATTTTGGCTTTTTTTAGAATCGTCTCTACTATATAAACATTAGCTTGATGAAGCACAAAATAATCTATCTCATCCTTAGTTAAATTTGAAAATTCAAGAATTTCTTTTAACAACTTTGGCTGCTCTGTCAAAGTAAAATTAAAAATTTCAAAGCCATTCATATAAATATTTTCTTGATTTCTTACATTGCCACTATCATCTTCTACATCGCGCCTTGTTTCATCTGTTGAAGGAGTGCGATATGCGCCAGCTGGTTGTAGCATATTTTCTACTCCATTGCCGTCTGATTTTAAAATAAAAAATGTTTCTGAAACTTTTTCATCAAAATCAATAATTGTAGCGCTTCCCGCATCTCCAAACAAAGGAGCTTCGGTTCTGTCTTTTGCATTTGCACACCTGCTCAGTGTGTCACCAGTAACCAATAAAACTCGCTTTAAACCAGCGTTAATCATTAACCCCGCTGTCCATAATCCATAAATATAACCAGAACAACCAAGCTCAATATCATAAGCTATTGTATCTTTTCTGCATCCTAAATTTCTATGGATTATATGCGCATTGCCGGGCATATAATAATCAGGCGTTTGTGTAGCAGAGATGATTGCATCAATAGACAAAATATCTATATTCAAAGCACTTATTAAGCGTTTTGCTGCTGCTTCGCACAAATCCAATGTTGTAGTTGTAGAATTCGCTACATATCTCGTGTCAAACCCAATCATCTTTTTTAATTTTCCTAATTGAGTTTGATCGTGATTATAATATTCTGGTTCATTGTCAAAAATATGTTGATTTTCACCAACAACAATCGCCACACCTTTGATTTTAACATTTTTTAAAATTGTATTTGCCATATTAAACCTTTTTTAATTCCACTAATTCTACAATCATCATATTTGGCAAAACCATAAAACAGATATTTTCAAAAAAAGTTGCCTTTGTAATTGGTACTATTATTTTAGCTTTGAAATCACACACAAAGCGTTCTAAATCTTTGTGTATATCAGTTGTTTCGTAAGCAAAATGATAAAATTTATTTCCTTTGATGATATGAGAAGTTAAAGGACCGTCGCTTGATAGATTTTCCAATAATTCAATACACGGTTGATTTAGTGCTGATATAAACACGCCTTTAATTTTTTGAATTTCATCACAAAAAAAATCAGAACATTGAGAATAACCCAACATTTGAAATGTTTTTAATTCCTTTTCTATATTCCTAGTAGCACAGCCTATGTGGTGAAGTTTTAAATCAAACATTGACAAACTCCTCAATGTCAAGTCCATAAGTTTTTGAATTTTGCGGTATTACTATGCCACACGCACCACTCTCACACTTAATTTCTTGTTTTGCAAAATTTGTAAGCCAAGTCAAAGCAGGCGTATTTCTAGGACCTTTTTTGTAGTAAATTTTCGCCGTGTTCTTTGTTTGTAAAAAATGAGCTGCCATTAACATCATCTTTGTGATAACTATGTCTTCGATGTTTCTACCAAGTGCTCTGCAACTAAAAGTTAGCTCATCCACAACAAGTGTTTCATTTTGTTTAGTGGCGATTAAAATCGCGATAATCCCGCTGTCTGAAAGCTTGTCTGACATACTGGCAGTAAGGATGCACGCGTTAGGCGAATTTAGTAAATTTTCGACTTGCGTTTGATTATAACGCCTAAAAGTTAATATAAACTGATTAGTTTTATTTAACAACTCGACAATCCTAGCTACATTTTCAGCGTCATTTAAAACCACTTTAACTTTCATCCCAAGCTTTTCAAAATACTCTTGGGGAGTTAAGGTTTTTAACATCTCAGCGCGCTCTTGGTTAGCCTGTAAGTCAGCTGAACGCACTAAATCCTCTTTCGTAACGCTTTTTTTAATTAACCCCGGGTATAAACTCAACGCATTTAACACAAACTTTTCATCTTTTGCGATAATAGTTTTAATGTTAGGTATCGCCGCTCTAACAGACTCTATTTCAGCGATATTGTCATCAATAAAAAGCATAGAATCAGTGTTGATATTCAACTCTTGTGCCATTTGTAAAATGTTGTTTGACTTAGCATTCCAGTTGATTTTCCTAAGAGTAAAATCTTCTAGTTTTAACACAAAATCACTTCTTGCTTTAAACATCTCTACAACTTCATCCTCGTCATTTTTAGACGCGATACACAAAAGAAAGCCTTGTTTTTTTAGTTCAAGGAGGCGTGATTGCAACTTGTTATTTGGCGTTAGATTTACAACGCCGTCTTCACCTAAAATTCCTTGATATAAAGTGTTATCCAAATCAACAACCACCGCTTTTAAAACAGGTTTAACGACAGAGGGGATAAGGCGCAAGCCAAGATATTGAGCTACTAACACTGAGGCTTTGGCTGACAAGCGAGTGCCTAAAACCGACTCTTTTGCTTCGTCAAAAGCCTTATTTTCTAAAACGCCTATCACACGATCAACATTAACAAAATAAACATCACTAAGCCGCATCGTCTCTTCTTCAATCTCGCCGCCAAGATAAGCCAGCAAAATCGGCTTGTTTGTTTTTGCGCGCAGTTGAGTCAGTCTCTCTTTTAAAAACTCGTTAATAGAAATCGCGTTGTTATATCGCGTTAAGTCAAGCCACAATACAAACAAATCAGTATTTTCATTTATGGCAGAAAAAGTTAGACTATCATCATAACTACCATATTCAATGTCGCTTTGGATGTCAGAAAAGTTTAAAAACGCATTTAACACATTTCCAACCATTTCAAAAGAGTGGTTACGAAAAACATAAATCGTCAAATTCGGTTTTAGGTTTTTCTTAAACGACAATGCTTCTAGTCTGGTGATATTTTGACAAAACAACTCCATCATTTAGCAATTTCCTTTAACTTGTTTAAAATCAAACTTAGCGAAGTAAGCTGCGGGATGTCTTGCGGCTCAAAACTTACATCAAGCTCTTCTTCTAGTGTTGTGATGATTTCGATATGTTTCATCGAATCCCATAAATCGCAATTTACCATAGAAACATCGTCACTTGGACGGATCTCGGCGTCTAATAATAAACTAAAAATTTGTGCTACTTTTTCTTCAATTTGATTCATTCTTCATCCTTTTGTGTTATTTTCAGTGATGCCAACATTTTCGAACACTTTAAAGCTTTCTTGGTTTGTGAATTTTAAAAATTCATCATAGTTGCGGATGTATTCGTTTTGGTTGTAGTATTCGCTAGCAAACACTAGAAGTTTGCAGCCGTAGCTAAAATGCCGCATTTCACGCCACATATTCTTGCCGATGAAAAGTGCTTTGTCTGGGCGGTCAAGGCGGACAAATTCTCTCTCTTTGCCGTCGTCAAGCACAAACTCGCACGCCCCGTCAATCGCGACAATGAGTTGTTCTAAATTCTTGTGAGCGTGGAAGCCACGGTCGATGTCAGGCAAAGTGTCGTAAATCCAATAAACCCGTTTGATCTCAAACGGCACGCTTTTCCCGCCTTCGATGCTGATAAGCTTGCCTCGTGCGTCCCCAATCACATCCAAGTTAAACAACTCGTAATTCATCCCTCGCCTTAATTGTAAAATATTTAATTCTACAAAAAAAAAAATACATTGTCAATAAATTTTGTTTAAATTTACAAACTTTTTTGCAGCCGCAAGAAAAAGGCTGAAATTCGCGGCATCTTCGGGCTTTGTGAAAATGTCAAAACCGAATTTGAACGGCAAAAAGCGGCGTTTTGTCTGGTTTTAAGCGTGTTTTAAGCAACTTTTCTTAAACCAAATTCGGTTTTTGCAAATTTGTTAAAACCAAATTTGGTTTTAACGCTCATCACCTCGCCTCTTTTTGGGTGATGATGACGAATTTTGTGTGGTTTGCTGCTTTAAGAAGGTCTAAAATTTTGACAAAACTCTCAAAATGGGCGTTTTTGTCGCTTTTTAGCTCGACCAAAGTTTGCGGCGAAATTTCCTCAAAGCTTGCTTTCAACGCCTCAAAACTCACCTTCTCGCCGTTTAGAAAAAAGGTGTCGTTTGAGTCGATGGCGACTTTAACTTCGCGTTTTTCCTCGAAATTTTCAGCGGCGTTTGAGCGCGGCAAGTCAAGCCCCAACTCGCCTTGGGCGATGAAGCTTGAAGTGGTGAGGACGATAGCGAGCAGCACTAGCATAATGTCGATGAACGGGACGACATTTAGCCCTTCGTTTTTTGGCAAACGGATCATCTCGCACCTTTGTTAAACGCGGCGGAGAGCTTGTGAATTCGCCTGTAAAGCAGGTTGTAGGCAAAAAGCGCTGGAATGGCGATCAAAAGCCCTAAGGCGGTGGCTTTTAACGCCAAAGAAAGCCCGATTAACACGCTTTTGACTTCGATCTGCCCACTTACACCCATCTCGTAAAAAGTCAGCATAATCCCTACAACCGTCCCAAGTAGTCCGACATACGGCGCGTTTGAGTAGATCGAGTTTAAAAGGGTCATATTCTCACTTAAAGCCTCGTCAAAATCCTCCTGCGTGGCGTAGTTTTGCGGGCGAGCTTTGCGTAAAAAAAGCAACCTCTCAACCACGCAGTAAAGCGCGCCAAACGCCATTAGCCCAAGCACGGAGAAGATGACTAAGTCAGCGTATTTTTGTAAAATTTCCATTTTTGTCCTTTCAGTAGTGCGAATTTAGCCAAAATTAACTAAAAATTCGCAAGAGTTTTGCGAAATTCTTCGATCCTAGTTACGCTAAAAGGACTCAAACGCAAAAGGCTGTGCGTTTTTGGGTAGAAGTAAATCTCGCCGTTTTTTGCCGCTGTGGTCTGTTTTAAAAGCGGATTTTGCTCCAAAAACCTCTCTTTATTGTCTGCACTCACGCCAAGTAAGATGAGTTGCGGGTTGGCTTTTCGCACAAACTCGTGCGAGATGATCGGACGCGTAGCGGCGGTGTCTGGGGCTAAGTTTTTCACACCCAAAATCTGCAAAACATCATCCATCAAAGTCGCCTTCCCAAACGCCATAAGCGGGTTTTGGCTAAACAAAAAGAGTGCGGTTTTGTTAAGCGGAGAGGCTTTTAGCGCGTTTAGGCGAGCGTTGAAGTCTGCGATCACTTCGGTGGTTTTTTGGCTGCTAACGCCGCTGTGGTTGGCTAGAATTTTCACATTTTCTTCAAGGTCAGAAAATCGCTCGCTTTTGAGGTAGATGTGCTTGATTTTAAAGTTATCCAAACTTTTCGCAACGCCTAGTGAATACGAGCTAAGCACAACTAAATCTGGCTTTAAACGCAAAATTTTCTCCACTGAGGGGTGAGAAAAGCTGCCGACTGAGGGGATGCGTGCGGTTTTGGCGGCGGGTTCGATCTGGCTGTGTTGCAGCGTGGCGATGCCGACGATCTGCTCTCCTGCACCTAAGGCAAAAAGCGTCTCAACGCTGGCTGGGTCTAAAACGACAATTCTTTTTGCAAAAAGCGCAACCGCCAACGCAAAAACTAACAAAATTTTTTTCATAAATCTCCTTGTTAAAATCAAATTTGAGGCACGACTACAAGCTGGTTTTTGCTTTGCAAAACTTCGCACTCAAACGAGTAAATTTCTTTTAAAATCTTCGGCTTAAAAAGCTCACTCACACTGCCTTTGTGGGCGATTTGCGCATCTTTTAAGAAGATGACTTCGTCACAAAAGGCGGCGGCTAAGTTTAGGTCGTGGAGGATGGCGACAACGCTGATTTGGCGTTGTTGAATTTCTTGTTTGCAAAGGTTGAGGAGTTTGATGGCGTGGTTTAGGTCGCACGCACTTGTCGCCTCATCAAGAAAGAGGATTTTTGGGCGTTTTAAAAGCGCGCGCGCAAGCATTACCCTCGCAAACTCACCACCGCTTAAACTCAACACCTCACGCTCCAAAAGCGGCGTCAGCCCAAGCCTGCTAGCAACCTCTTTAACCTCGTCCAAAAAGGCTTTTGGGTAGCCAAAAAAGCCCTTTTTCGCCTGCGCGTATTTTCCCATTAACATCACCTCTTGCACCTTTAACGGCGTGTTTAAGTGTGACTTTTGCGGGACAAAACCGCTTTCTTTTGCAAACTGCGCGGGCGAGAGGTCTTTTTTGCCTAAAAGTTCGATTTGCCCGCTTTGTGGGGCTAAAAAACGAAGTAGATTTTTAAAAAGCGTGGTTTTTCCGCTGCCGTTTGCGCCTAAAATCCCCAAAAACTCGCCCTTTTTTAGCTCAAATGAGATGTCACGCAAAATTTCTTTATGCCTGTAAGCAAAACTTAGGTTGCTAACTTTTAACGCCGCGCTCATCTTCTCACTCCTTGTGCTTGCAAGGCTAAGAGTAGGAAAAAGGGCGCACCGATGAAGGCGGTGATGATGCCGATTGGGACTTGGACGGGAGCGAGCAGCGTGCGCGCAAGCGTGTCGCAAAAGAGCAAAAACACGCCGCCGCCAAGAAGGCAAAACGGCAGCAAAACCGCGTGCGAGTAGCTCCGCGTAAAGAGGCGAATGGCGTGTGGGATGATGAGTCCGACAAAGCCGATGAGTCCGCTGAAAGCTACGGCAAAAGAGACGCCAAGTGAGCTGACTAAAAGCAGATTGATTTTTAATTTCCTCGCATTCACGCCCAAATTTTGCGCCTCTTCGTCACCGCTGAGGATGATGTCTAGCTCTTTGTGTTTGGCGTAAAAGTAGCCGCTGCAAAGCACAAGCGGGAGGGTTAAAATGGCGACATTTTGCCACGAGGCATTGCCCAAATTTCCCATCAACCACGCGACAATCCTAAACGAATCCTCGCCGATGTAGTAGGTAAAAAACGAGGTGAATGCGCCTAGAAACGAAGAAGCGGCGATCCCGACTAGCAAAAGCGTAGCAAGCGTTGCGCGCCCGCTGAGTTTGAAGATCAGCAAACTAAACGCCACGCAACACACAAAGCCGCTCACGCCGTAAAAATAGTCCGCAAAGCCCAAAAGGTATGCCAAAACTGCGCCAAAGGTCGCGGCTGAGGCGATGCCGATGATGTAGGGGTCGGCTAGCGGGTTGGCAAAAACTGCTTGCGTCACCGCGCCGCTAGTGGCTAAAAGCGAGCCGATCAAAACCGCCATCAACAACCGCGGAAGGCGCGAGTGCAAGACGATCTGCCGCGCAACTTCGTCTTGCATTAAAGCTTCAATCAGCCCAAGCGGCGTGTAATTTTGCTCGCCCAAACACAAACTTGCCACCACAACCGCGACAAAAACCAAACCAAAAACCGCTACCTTCACGCCCGCTCCTGTCTAAAAATGTCAAAACCGAATTTGATTAGAATTTATACTTCATCGCGAGGTAGAAATTCCTGCCGCTGCCGATGTAATACTCGTCTGTTAGATGTCCTTCGGCGACACTACTTTGCGAGAGGTAATACTCCGTGTTAAAGAGGTTTCTAACCCCTAGCAAAAACTCCATTTGGTGGTGCGTCACGCGCGCGCCGATGTCGATGAGGGTGTATTCTTTGATGTAGTGTTGGTCGGTGATTTTACCTGTCTCTGAGTCGCTACGCCCTGCGTCTTTTGCGCGTGAGTAGTAGGTCGCGTCTGCAAAGACGGCAAACCTTTTGCTAAGAGCAAATTCCGCGCCCAAAGTGGCTTTAAAGTCTGGTACAAACGGCACTTTCTGCCCTTCATTCACACCCTTGCTAACGCGAGCGTTGAGGTAAGTTAAGCTTTGAGTTAGCTGCAACTTGCCGCCCAAAAGCTCCTCTTGCGCGCCAATTTCCACACCAACGCGTCTTGTTTGGTCGATGTTGTAATATTTCCACCAGCCGCTGCCTGTGGCGTGCGGGTTGCCGATGTAGGCGATTTCGTCTGTGCTAAGCGTATAGAAAACATTTGCGTTAAACATCGCGCCGTGCGCCAACTCATCACTCACGCCAACTTCAAAAGTGTCAAAAACCTCCGCGTCAAGCTCAGCAGCGTAGTAAGCCCCGCTTCCTCGCGGCGTAAGTGGCTTTGCTTTGTTTGTCATCTGCGCTGGCGTTGGCGAGATAAACCCGCGCTCGTATTTAACATAAACCATCCCGCTTGGCGAGTAGGCAAAACGCGGCGTAAGCTCAAAAGCGTAGTTGTTCGTGGCTTTGTTGGTGATCTCCAAATTCGAATTTACCACATCCCTCGTCATCATCGGCAGGCTCAAAGTGTGCAAAACCTTGCGGCTTCCTGAGTAGGTCGCCCGCTCATAACGCGCCCCGCCACTTAGCCCAAAACCGCCGCCAATCTCGTGTGAAGCAAGCGCAAAGAGCGAGTGCGAGTCTTTTTGCATCTCAATGTCCGTTTTCATCGTATAACCCGCCGTTGTGTTACCCATCGTCACACTCTCCAACGCTCGCGACTTTCTAAACCCTTCGTGCCGCTTGCCCTCGTAACCCAAAACGGCGTACGAGTTCTTGTCAAAATCAAATTTGACTTTCGCATTTGCGCCGTAAATTTTGTCCTCAAAGCCGCTTCGCTTGCCTTCAACCGCGCTTCCTGTGAGGTAGTTGATCTTTTGGTTTTGCAAAAATCCTCCCACGCTAAGCTGGGCTGAGTTTGCGAATTTGTGGTTAAACTCGCCGCTTAAATCGTGCCTTCTAATCTCCACTTCCTCGCTCGCACCGCCCTTTGCGCGGCGTGAGCGTTGAAGGTCGTAAAAGCCTACCGCACCGCTTGTTGCAACTCTTGCTTTGTAAAAGTCGTAAGCAAAATTTAACTGAGTATCCTCTGTGATGTCAAAAAATAGCTTTGTGTTTAGGTGGTTTCCATCTTCAAAATCCCCCTCTTGGTAGCCTTTTGTGTTGAAGTCTTCAAAATTTAAATTTAGAGCAAAATACGGGCTAAACCTGTGCGCAAAGTTGGCGTCCGCGTTGTAACTAAACTCGCCGTAACCGTAACTTGACGCGCTAAGCCCGACACTTCCGCCGTCTTCTGTCTGCTTTTTGGTGATGATGTTAATCACCCCGCCGCGCGTCCCGCTGCCGTAAAGCACCGCGCCGCCGCCGGGGATGATCTCGATGCGGTCAATGTTGGCGATATTCACCGCATTTAGCGGCGTGTAGCCGTGCGAATTGTCAAGGACATTGATCATCTTGCCATCTACTAGCACCTTCACGGCGACATTTGCCTTCGTCCCCTGCCCTCGCAAGTCGATGCTTCGCCCCGTGCCTGTATTTACAAACGACACGCCTGCCACTCGCTGCAACGCCTGCTCTAAACTCGTGTAACTTCGCTGACGCAACTCCTCGCCGCTGACAACCTGCACTGCGCGGATGTTTGAGTCCGCCTCTTGCTCAAAACCTGAGGCGCTCACCACGACTTTGTCAAGCTCTAAGTGGCTGTGGTGTTCGTGCGAGAGGGCTGCGGCTGCTGTCAAAGCCAAAGTCAAAGCTTTTAACTTCATACAAATCCTTTTTATGTAAAATTATGTAAAATGTCAAAATCAAATTTGGTTTTTGCAATTTTGCAAACGCACTTTTTGCAAATGAGTTTCATTTTACTCTAATCCACGCCTTGCAAAATTATACTTAATTTAAAATGATAATAATTATCTAAATTAAAAACCGCAATTTTGCAACAAAAAAGATTAAAAAAGCCTTAAAATTTAGTTTAATTTTGATTTAAGTTGATAATGGCTATCATTCGCTTTTCATTTCATCAACAGGAGTTTAAGATGACTTACACAAGCGTGATCACACATATGAACGACCATCACACCGCCGAACTTGCCGCGTTGGTTAAAAAATACGGCAATGTCAAAGAGGTAAATGACGCGACCTTGCTTAGCGTGGATGACAACGGACTTGACATCGGCTTTAACGGCGGTGAGAAGTTACGCGTGGAGTTTTTAAAGCCAACCACGCAAGAAGGACTAAAAGAGGCGATCATCGCCCTTTGCAAAACCGCACAAGACGAGCGGGATTTTAGCAGGATTAAGGAGCAGTTTGAGGAGTTTATGCGCAGCTTTAACTCAGTTTGCCTAGCCACCGCCAACAAACAAGGCGAAGTGCTTTGCTCATACGCGCCGTTTGTCACCACGCCAAAGGGCAACTTTGTTTATGTCAGCGAAGTTAGCGAACATTTTGATAACCTAACTCAAAATCCAACCAACATTGAAGCGATGTTTCTCGAAGACGAGTGCAAAGCCGCCGCAGTGATCTTTCGCAAACGCCTCCGCTACCGCGCAACCGCAAGTTTAGTCGAAAGGGGCGCGTTTTTTGACGAAATTTTCGACACGCTCGAAGCAAACATCGGCGGCGGCGCGATCAAAACCATCCGCAACCTCCTTGACTTTCACCTCATCGAACTCAAATTCGGCAAAGGACGCTTTGTCAAGGGACCGGGGCAGGCTTACGACATTGACGGCGAGAAGATCACCCACGCAACCGCTGGTGCAAACGGAAACCCGCACAAATTCCCGCAAAAATAACGCTTTTTGGCAAGATGAATTTAATGTAAGTAAATTTGCTAAAATCAAATTTGGTTTTAGCAAATTTGTGGCGTTGGCTTAAAGTGTTTTTGCTAAAATCACCCAAAAGGGGCAAGATGAGTCGGTTTTTTTTCAAGAGTCACAAGGCGTGTGCGTTTTACATCTCAGCGGCGATTTTCCTGCTGCCGTTTGCGCTTTTTGCCTCAGTTTTCAACGCGTTTGAGCTAAAAAACCCTTCGCACGACAGGCACAGCCTCAGTCTCACGCATTTTGCCACCGAACCAACGCCGCCCACTCCGCAAGTCTCAAACGAAGCCGAGCCGCAAACTCCGCCCGAACTGGCGCAACCTCAACCCACAAAAGCCGCCACCACGCGCCCAAAACCGCAGAAAAAACGCTCAAAACCGAGCCAAAAACAGCAAATCGCCTCGAACCAAAACGGAGACGACATCCAAAACTATGTTGTCGGACAAGACGAAGACGAGTTTTTGCGGGCGTTAAAACGCGCGGTGGATGCAAAACGCCACTACCCGCTAAAAGCGCGCAGAATGGGGCAACAAGGCATTGTTGTTGTCGAATTTCGCCTCACAAAAGAGGGAATTTTGAGGGATTTGCGTTTGGTCACAAGTTCATCCCACCGCACGCTTGATGAAAACGCGCTCAAAACAATCCAACGCGCCGCCGCCGCCTTCCCACGCCACGCCAAAGAGGTCGCGATCCGCTTTCCTTTTCACTACTCACTGCACGATTAACAAAATTTTAAGCGTTGATTTTATATAATCGGCGTTTTTGTAATTTCTTTAAGGAGAAGACGATGTTAGAAGGAATCGTTAGAGAGAGTATTGGCAAAAAGAGTAGCAAAACTCTAAGGCAAGATGGTTATCTAATCGCAAACATCTACGCAAAAGGCGTTGAAAATGTGAATGCTGCGTTTAAAGTCAATGACTTCATCAAAGCAGTAAAAAGCAAAGAGACGCTGAATTTTGATGTAAAAGTTGGCGAGAAGGTTTTCAATGTCGTTGTGGTTGATTACCAAAAGCACCCTGTGACAAACGCGTTAAAGCATGTGGATTTGAAAGTCGTTTTGCCTGAGGAGCTCTCAACTTACCGCATCCCTGTTGTCACACAAGGCACGCCGATCGGGCTTAAAAACAAAGGTGTCTTGTTGCAGTCAAAACGCTTCTTGAAAGTCAGATGCACGGGCAAAAACCTGCCTAGCAAATTCGTTGTAGATGTCACTCCGCTTGATGTGGATGACACTGTTTTGGTGCGTGACATCGCAGTTGGCGAGGGCATCAAAGTCCTTGACGCTGGGCGCGTGGCTGTCCTTGGCGTTGTGAAAGCTAAGTAGAGCAAATGTTACTTCTCGTTGGGCTTGGTAATGTTGGCGAAAAATACGACCTTACTAGGCACAACGCGGGGTTTATGCTTGTTGATCTACTCTTAAACCTCGCGCAAAAAGGCGAATTTAGCGCGGCTGACTCGCCATTTTTTCAACCTCAAACTTCACAAAAAATTTCACACAAAAACCCGCAAAACCAACGAGTTAGCCAAACAAACGGCGCAAAAGACGCCCAAAAGACAAAATTTGACCCACAAAAACTCGCTCAAAGCTTCAAAAACGCAAAACTTACTTGCCTAACTTCGGAGAAATTTTTCGGCGAAGTGTATAAATTCGGCGAGTTGATGCTTTTAAAACCCTCAACTTTTATGAACCTCAGCGGCAAAAGCGTCCAAGCTGTCACGCAGTTTTTCAAACCTGACCGCGTCATCATCGCCCACGACGACATCGACCTAAAACTCGGAGCGTTGCGTTTTAAAAAGGGCGGCAGCAGCGGCGGACACAACGGGATCAAGTCCATTGACGCGGCGATCGGTAGCGGCTATGAAAGGATCAGACTCGGCGTTGGCAGTCCAAACGAGGCGACAAAAGCGTCAAACCAAAACTCACCACTTGCCTCGCAAACCACTTTCACACCAAACACAATCGACTTTGTCTTAGGCAAATTCACCCAAAGCGAAATCGCCACACTCAACCAGACACTAAGCGTTGCAGCAAAACTTGTTTTGCACGCACTAAGCGGTGAGACGACCGAAAAACTCGCAAGCCAGTTTAGCCTCAAAGGCGTTTGATTTTACCTTGTCAAAACCAAATTTGATTTTTGCAAAATCATAAACCCCCAAATTTTTCTAATCATACAAAGCAATGATTTAGCAAAACTTGTTTTGCGTTGAAAAAATACTTCACCTACACTTTTGCGTCAGCAAAAGTGCCTAAATTTTCAAAGCAAAGCTTTGAAAATTTCATAACAGCTCTAAATAACCAAAAATATAATTTACAAAAGTCAAATTTGATTTTCAAAACGCCTAAATATTTAAAAAATCGTAAAAACCAAATTTGGTTTTTACGCAACCTTGAAAGCGTTGTCGGGGGATTGGGGGATTATAAAAGGCGGATTTGCGGGAGCGACTTCGCAATTCAAGCCCCCTTGTCCCCCTTTGAAAGAAAATTTAACCTCGCAAAGCCTCCAAAAATTTAAAACTGCGAAAATCAAATTTGGTTTTGATATTTTTAAGATTTTACACCTAAACGCCAGGGCGTGAAATTTTCAAAGCGTTGCTTTGAAAATTTAAGCACTTTTACCAGCGTAAAAGTGTAGGTGAAAGCATTTTCTTTACAATTTTCATCCCAGTTTTAGGCTTAAATCCAAAGCTGGAAAGTTAAAATTTCAAGCTACGAATTTGTCAAACTCAAATTTGATTTTGACAAATTTATATTTTGGTTGCACTAAAATCATACAAAAGCGGAAAACAGCGTGGTAAAAAGAACAAAAAAATAACAAAGCGGCGTGGTAAAACAGCGTAACACAAAAAAATGGCGTGGCAAAAAACAAGTCGTTGGAAATCAGCAAAAGAAAAATCACAACAAAAGAGCAAGACAAGCAACAAAACTGCGTTGTAAAAACGGCGAGAAAAACAAACAAATTAACGCAGAAAACAAAAAGCGGTCAAACAAAAGGCGGCGTGAAAGCCACGCCGCGCAACCAAAAGGCTAGATTTTAAGCAGCTCAGCTTCTTTGTTTTTCACCATTTCGTCAATCTTGGCGATAAACTCATCAGTAATCTTCTGCACCTCGTCATAAGCCTTTTTCGCCTCGTCTTCGCTCACAGCCTTGTCTTTTTCAAGCTTTTTGACCTCGTCATTCGCACTCTTGCGCCCGTTTCTCACAGCCACTTTCGCGTTATCCCCCATCACCTTCGCCTCTTTCGCGCTTTTTTGCCTCTCTTCAAGCGTCATCGGCGGGAAAAACAGCTTCACGCACTCGCCGTCATTGTTAGGATTGACGCCCAAATTCGCGCCCGCGATCGCCGCGGTGATGGCTTTTAGCATACTTCTCTCCCACGGCGTGATGGCGATCGTCACGGCGTCAGTCGTCATCACCGTTGCGACTTGGTTAATAGGCGTTGGCGTCCCGTAGTAATCCACCGAAACATTATCCAAAATCGCCGCATTCACCTTGCCCGTGCGAAGCGTGCCAAAGTTGCGGCGAAGTGCGTCTAGTGCTTTGTTTGCGCTCTGTTGCTGTGCGGTGTAAATGGTCTTTAACATTCTCGTCCTTTGGTAAAAAATCGCCTGATTTTAGCCTTTTTTTGCTTAAAATCACGCCATTTAAGCAGTTTATGACAAAATTTTCACTAAAATCACCCTTTGAAATTTGTTTTTAAGGATGGAAATTGAACCTTTTGATTATCGGTGCTGGTGGCGTTGGGCGAGTTGCGGCGGTTAAGTGTGCGATGAATGTGGAAGCGTTTGGCAAAATCACACTTGCGAGCAGGACAAAAAGCAAGTGTGACGAGATCGCCGCGTTCATCAAAGAGCGCGTTGGCGTGGAGGTTGAGACTGCGGCGGTGGATGCGGATGATGTCGCGGCGGTAGTTGAGCTGCTTAAAAAAACTGGCGCAAAAACGCTGCTCAATGTTGCTTTGCCTTACCAAGATTTAACGCTGATGGACGCGTGCGCGCGGGCGGGAGTTAGCTACATCGACACGGCAAATTACGAGCATCCTGATGTGGCTAAATTTGAGTATAAAGAGCAATGGGCGCGGGACGAAAAATTCAAAAAAGCTGGAATTTTAGGGCTTTTGGGAAGCGGTTTTGACCCTGGTGTTACAAATGTTTTTTGCGCTTACGCTCAGCAAAATCTCTTTGATGAGATTCATTTCATCGACATACTTGATTGCAACGCTGGCGACCACGGCTACGCTTTTGCGACAAATTTTAACCCTGAGATAAACTTGCGTGAAGTGAGCGCAAAGGGGCGTTTTTGGCAAAATGGCGAGTGGATTGAAACCGCGCCTGTGTCGGTGAAAATGCAGTGGGATTACCCAGAAGTTGGGGTTAAGGACAGCTATTTGCTTTACCACGAAGAGCTTGAAAGTTTAGTCAAAAACATTCGCGGACTTAGGCGAATTCGCTTTTTTATGACCTTTTCGCAAAGCTATCTTACTCATATGAAATGCCTTGAAAATGTCGGAATGCTAGGCATCAAACCCGTGCTTCATCAAGGGCGCGAGATAGTGCCTATCGAGTTTTTAAAGACGCTTTTGCCAGACCCTGCAAGCCTTGGAGCGCGCACAAAGGGCTACACGAACATAGGCTGCGTGATTCGTGGCGTAAAAGACGGCAAGCAAAGGCAAGTGTATATCTACAATGTCTGCAAGCACGAAGAGTGCTTTGCCGAGACGGGCGCGCAAGCGGTGAGCTACACCACAGGCGTGCCAGCGATGATAGGCGCAAAGCTCGTGGCAAATGGCATTTGGAACGGCGTGGGTGTGAAAAATATGGAAGAATTTGACGCAAAGCCGTTTATGGACGAGTTAAACAAACAGGGCTTGCCGTGGAAAATTTTAGAAATGTCGCCAAGTTTGGGCGAGGAATGCGAGGCGTAGTTTAGCCACCGCGGTTGGCTGCGGGCAAGCTTGCAACCACCGCCTTTGCAAATTGTCAAAATCAAATTTGATTTTGACATTTTAGCTGACAGCAACCTTAAAAAAAATCTTAACAACTCGCCGCCAACTTCTCAAATCATTTCAGGTTCTCTTCAAGTAAAAGATATTAATATGAAAAGTTAAATATTATTTTAAGGTAAAAAATGAGAGTTGTCGGGGTAAATGCGGAGGAATTTGGGGTTAAGCAAGAGTCTTTTTGCGTCATCGACATCCGCGGTAAGCAGTCGTTTTTAGCAGCACACTTACCAAACTCTCATCACCTTGTTAATGAATATGAGATTAGCCAATTCGCGCTGCAAAACGCAACTTCAAAGCCGCTTTTAATCCTCTGTTTTAGTGCCAAACGCGCAAAGCAAATGTGCGAATTTTTGGCTTCTCGCGCGGAATTTGTAGCAAGCTACGCACGAGAGGAGATTTTTTACCTAAACTGCGGTGTGATGGAGCTTAGTGACAATGGTTTTGAGCTTACAAGCTTCGCCCCCCCCCGCACAAGAATCCGCCTTTAAATTTAACAATGCCACAAACTGCGAGCCTAACGCCCAACCTCTAACGCAGCAAAACCCGCTCGTCTCTCAAACCATCCAAACCCTAAAACAGCGATATCTAGCCAACAAAAAAGCGTGGGTTGTAACTTTTAGCGGAGGCAAGGACTCGACTTGCGTGCTGCAACTTGTTTATGAGATGTTAGTTGCCTTGCCGCCGCATTTAAGAAGACAAACTTACGCGATCGCCTCAAACACGCTCGTCGAAGCCCCGCACATCGACCAGTTTTTGCGCAGCGTGATTAGCTCGATCAACACTCACGCAAAGGCAAACGGCATTCCTTTTGAGGTGATTTTGGTTGCGCCGAGTTTAAAAGATGACTTTTGGGTCAATCTCATCGGCAAGGGCTACCCAAGCCCAACGCGGACTTTTCGCTGGTGCACCGAACGCCTTAAAATCAACCCCGCAAAGGCACAAGTTGCGAAAATCACGCGCAAACACGGCTCGTGCATTTTGCTGCTTGGTTCTCGCAAAACCGAGTTAAGCAACCGCAAGCGCTCCATCGAAAAACGCGTCTTAAACGAGGACGGCTACTCGCAACACGAAGACTTCCCCAACACACTAAGCTACTCGCCGATCGCCGAGTGGAAAACGGATGATGTCTGGGGATTTTTGCTCTCGCACAAACCCTTGTGGGACAAGGATCACAGCGAGCTTTTCGAGCTTTACACAAAGGCTAGCGGAGACGAATGTCAGTTCATCACCGACTTAAAACAAAGCAGCTGTGGCGGCTCGCGTTTTGGGTGTTGGATTTGCACGGTGGTGAATGAAGACAAGTCGATGCAAGGCTTCATCAACACAGGCGAGACGCACTTAAAACCGCTCAACGACTTTCGCAATTTCATCAAAAAACTACGCGAAGACCCAAACGCGCGAGCTGACTACAACCGATTTGGGCGGGCGGTGTATAAAGTCGGCGGTTTAGGTCCGTTTTTAAGCAGCGCAAGAGTTGAGATTTTCACAAAACTTTTAGAGGCTGAGAGTGAATTTAAGGCAAATGGCGGCTCGCAACTTTTAGCAGACGAGCAGATTTTAGCCATTCAAAACGAGTGGGATAAAGACTTTGATTTAGAGCAAACGGCGATACAAATCGCGCAAAAATTTGGGCGTTTAAAGGAGTTTAGGATGGAAAAAAGCAAGGTTTTACATCAAGAAATTTTACAAGAGGTTTTGGGGGAATTTGCGTCAAAATCGTCACACAACTTGGACTTTGCGAGTGTGTCGAATTTGATCACAAAAAGCGTTGAGATCTACGCTAATGCGGTAAAAAGCCGAGCCGAATTTCAAATCAAAGAGGAAATTTCAAAAATTTTAAGCGACAAAACCGCAAAACAAAGAAAGGATGAGGGTGATGTTTATTAAAAAAATTACGCTTTGTAATGTGTTTGCGTATTTTGGTGAAGTGAGCGTGGATTTTACGCCGCAACCTGACAAGCGGCTTTACTGCATTTACGGCAACAACGGCTTTGGCAAAACAAGTTTCATCCGCTGTGCGAAGTTGCTGTTTTTAGGCACAGAGGGCGTTGGCAGCACGGCTAATGAAGTCATCTCGCGATTTGCTGCCAAAATCAAAAGTCCGCAACAGCTCATCTTGGGCAACACAGAGTGGAACGGCGTCTTAAACAAAGCCGCCCGTTTGCAAGAAAACAGCGAGTTTTTCATCTGTTTTGAAGGTGACTTTAAGGGGCAAAGTTTTGCTTTAAAACGCTCGTGGAGACTAGAAGCCGCAAACAGAGTTGTCGAAAATTTGTCGTTAAGGCTTGGGCACGAGGAGTTTTTGGGCGTTGAGGCGCAGCTCAAAGCAAATTTGATGTTGCCACCAAATTTCGTGGAATTTTTCTTTTTTGACGGAGAGGAGATCGAGAAGATTAGCGACAACTTACGCACAAAACTACGCGAGAAAATCGAAGATATTTTGCAGATCAAACCGCTTGACATTATCACAAAAATGACAAAAAAGAAGCAAGAAGAGTTGAAAAACAGCCAAATTCGCGACCAATTTCAAGCTAAGCAGCTGCTCTTGAAAAGGCAAGAAGCGCAACGCATTACAGAAAATATCGCCAGCCACAACGAGGTTTTAAGCGAGTTTAATAAGCAGTTAGAGGAGTGTTATACGCAGTTAAAGGAGGTGGAAAATTCGCTTTTGAAGCTAATTAGCGACACGAGCAAAGAGCAAGAGCGGCTCATTTCTGCTCAACAAAACACAAAACAAAACATTTTCGAAGCCAAAACCAGCCTCACAAACCCGCTAAAAGCGGTCGTTTTAAGCGGTAACGCCAAGCTTTTAGCGGCGTTGCAAGAAGAGCTTGACGCCTTGGAAAACAGCGCGCAAAAAGACGACATCGAGGCGTTTAGACGGCTGCTGCCGCAGATCTTACAACTTTTGAGTGACAGAACGCAAAACCTCACGCAAGGGGCGGTTTTTAGCGAACTTTTGAGCCAAATGCCAGAGATTTTAGAAGAAAACATCGCCACAAAACAGAGCCAAATTCCGCTAAGAAGCGTCAAAGAAATTTACGGAATTTTACATAGAAACGAAAACAATCCTCTAAACGCGGTGCTACGCAAAATTCAAACCTTAAATCACGAACTGCTTGGCATCGAGGATGAGTTGAGTGCGCAAAACACAGACGAATACACAAAGCTCAAACAAGAGGAGTTAGACGCGCAAAAACGAGACTGTGAGTTAAATGGCGAAAAGCTGCAAGCCGAAGTCAAAGAGACTCAAAACCAGATCCAAACCCTAGAAGAGAGCTACAACCAAACGCAAAGGGAGATCTACTCAATCGAGCAAAACATCAGCACCGAGCGGATCGAAGGCAAGCTTGAAATTTTAGACAATTTACACAACTGCATTAAAGAATACAAAGACCGACTTGTAGCAAAACTGCGTGAAGAGCTGCACGATGAGATTTTGGCAAAATACAAACTCATCTTGCCAAACGATAACATCGCCGAGTTGGAGATCAGCGAGGATTTTGCCATCAAGTTAAAGGACAAAAACGGCGAGGAGATTGTCGTTGAGTCGCAAAGCAGCGGGCAAAAGCAGATCTTAGCGATCAGCATTTTTTGGGCGTTAAGTGAGCTTTCAAACAGCCAAATTCCGCTCATCATCGACACGCCGCTAAGCCGCATTGACGCGAAAAACCGCGCAAACATCATCAAACACTACTACGCCAAAAAGACGCAAGTCATCATCCTACCTCACAGCGGTGAAATTGGCAAAACCGAATTTGAACTCGCAAAACCTCATTTAGCAGGGCTTTACCAGATCACAAATTCAAACGACAGGCAGCACGCGAAAATTACACCAGCTAGCATTGAAGAGATTTTATAGGAGAAGAGATGGCGGATTTTTACACAAACACAAACGAAGAGTTGTTGATCGACCGAGTTAGAAAAGAGGGTTTTGGCTTTAAGCAGCCTGAGTTTAGCGACAACGAATTTCCAAAATACCTCGTGTTGCGAGTCGCCCTAGCCCGCGCGCTAAACTGCCCGAAGATCCCGCTAAACTCGCCACTTTGGGAGCAAAAGCAGATCAAAAGCGAAAAGGGCAAAAAAGGCGAGTATCACCTAAGCCAACTCACAGGCAAGGCGAGCAAGGAGAAAAAAGACGACTTTGACCTAGCGGTGCGAGCGCTGCTTTACCTGCTTCACAAGGAGGAATTTGAGGGCGAGGATTTGTTTAAAAATGACGAATTTTACCTGCAAATTCTTAGCAAATACATCAAACGCGGGCTTTTTGAGTTGCAAAATTCGTGGAAAAATTCTGACAGCATCTACCAGTGGTGCTTAGAGTCGCTTGACTTTGACGAGGTGGCAAGCGGCGGCTTTTTGCAGCCGCAAAACGCGCAAGACTCGGACTTTTTCGAGCAGTTGCGGCGTTACTTTAAAGCCGTTGGCATCTCCGTTAGCTCGCTTGGCGAACTTGACTCTTACAGACACCACATTTGTCAAATCGAGCTTGAAAACGCCGAGCAGATCAGCCTTTTTGAACAAAAAGCAAAATACCTTAGCAACGAATTTGGGCAAAGCGTTTTGTGCAAAAAGCACGAAGGCGTCTCGCGGGCGTATGATGTGCAGATCTCAAAGCCTGCAAGCAGCTGGCGTTGGGTTGTCAAAAAACAGTTTCAAGCGGGGTTGAGAGCGGTGAAAAACGGCGGCTTTAAGCTTGGGATTTACGCGGGGCAGAGTGTGGATGACGAGGCGTTTTGTTTTGACTTGACGCACGCTCCGCACCTCTTTGTCGCAGGCTCAACCAATAGCGGCAAAAGCGTTTTTATCAAAAACACGATCGCCTGCTTGCTGCAAAACAAAAACACGGAAATTTACCTCATCGAAGTGACAAAGTCAGGACTAGACTTTCGCGTTTTTGGCTCAAAAATCCACATCATCAGCCAGTTAGACGCGGCGGCGGCGGCGTTGGAGGGCTTTGTGCGTGAGGTTGAAGACCGCTACTTGTTGATGAGGAGCAAAAACTGCGATGACGCCGCTTCGCTTGGGCTAAACTACAAGGTGATCATCATCGACGAGCTAAAAGATCTCATCGATCAAGAGGGCAAAGAAAAAGCGGTGAGCAAGCCGCTTGAACGCCTCGCGCAAATGGCGCGTGGAGCGGGGATTCACCTCATTTTAAGCACGCAAAAACTTGACGGACACAGTTTTAGAGGCACTTTGCGGACAAATGTTGCGGGCAGAGTCGCCTTCAAAGTGCCAAAAGCTAGCGACTCAAAGCTAATTTTAGACGAGCAAGGGGCACAAGAGCTGCTTGGCAAAGGGGATATGCTCGTGAAAGTCGGCACGATGAGCGAGGCAAAGCACATCCTTGGCGCCTACCTCACGCCAGAGGAGTTGGCGAGCGTGATTTAAGCTTGCGGTTTTTAGTTTTGCTAAAATCAAATTTGAATTTGACAATTTGGAGGCAGGATGAAAGAGTTTGTAAGTAACCCCAAATTTAGCTACCTTTTAAAGCAAAATGCGTCCCGCAGGGCAAAGAGGCGACCATCATCCTCCGCCTCCTTGGCTTCATCCGCTTCAAACTCACCCTCAGTAAATTTAAGCGCCTAGACTTTAACAAAATTGCAAGCAAGCCGTGCTTTTCTTTGATCACAATTGGGTGGGGAGCGGGCGAATTTCTAAACAAACAAATCGCCCGTAACCGCCGCAAAAGGGAGGTTTTGTCCTCTCTTACGCCTCTGACAGCGGACTCTACACTTTGGAGTACTACGACTCAAAAGGCGGAGTTAATGGCTTTTTCTTTGAGAATTTAGCGCAGATCAAGCCGCTTTTTTCGCACTTTGAGGTGGAGGAGATTTTCGTAAATGATAGCCTGGTTCAAGCGGCTTTTTGAGGTGTTAGACTGGTTTGTTTTGCGCGCAAAAAACACAAAACTCACAACTGCGATCCACGACTTTTTCTTCGCCTGCCCGCAAATCAACCTTCTCTACAAAGGCGAGGAATTTTGCGGCGTTTGCAGGGACGCGGGCAAGTGTAACGAGTGTCTTAAAAGCCTTAATTCACGCTTTGACGACATCGGCGAATTTAGGCAAAAGTTTGGCGAATTTTTAGCAGCGGCGGCGGAGATTTTGTATTTTTCAGCCTCCTCAAAAAAGCTGTTAAGCCGCGTTTTTGAGCTTGGCGAGCGTAAGTTGCGGTTTGCGCCGCACAAGGTTGGCTGAGTTAAAAAAGCGGCGGAGTCAAGCAAAACGGGCAAGCTAAACGCCGCGTTTTTAGGACACCTCACGCCACACAAAGGAGCAAAGATCGTCCGCGAGCTGCTCGGGCTTTGCAAAGACTCGCCTTACGAGTTTTTCGTCTTTGGAAATAGCGATTTGGACGGCGAGTTTGATAACCTCACGGTGTGCGGGGCTTACGACAAGCAAAGGCTTGTCTGGCTAACAAACACCTGCGACATCTACATTTTCGTCATCGCCTCGGTTACGCCCGAGACCTTTTCTTACACAACGCAAGAGGCGATTTTAATAAACAAGCCTGTGGTTTGTTTTGACTTGGGCGCGCAGGCTGAAAGGGTCGGCAAATTTGACAAAGGCGTGGTTGCCAAAAGTGTTTGCACCGCAGCGTTGAAATAGGAGTTAGACGAATTTTGGCGCAAGAGACGCGGGTGAGTTGGCAGTTTTGATTTGCAAAAATCAAATTTGGTGTTTAAAACGCCTAAAAAATTAGATTAATCGTAAAAACGATTAGTTTTTACGCAACCTTGAAATCGTTATCGGGGGATTGGGGGATTTTTAAAGACGGATTTACGGGAGCAAGTTGCCATTCAAACCCCGCAAGTCCGCCTTTGAAATAAAAGAAAATCGTTAAATCTAAAAAAAAATTAAAACTACTAAAATCAAATTTGGTTTTGACATTTGCGGTTTTGCAAAAACTGAATTTGGTTTGCAAATTTACAGAATTTCAAATTTGAATTTGACAATTTGGATTTTTGGTTTTGCGAGTGACAGAATGAAATTTTCAAAGCCTTGCTTTGAAAATTTAGACACTTTTGCTAACCGCAAAAGTGTAGGTGGGATATTATTTCAACGCAAAATAAGTTTTGCTAAATATCATTGCGTGATTAAAAAAATTCGGATTTAACGGTTTTGCAAAAACCGAATTTAAAGAGCAAAGGGTTTGACTCAGCAAAGGCTTAAAACGCCAAAACCGCCACCAAACTCACCGCCAAAACCGCCGTTAGCGTGGCAAAAATTTTAAACAAGCGGGTGTATTTGAGATATTTGGCGTGATATTTCGCATCGTTTGGTTTCACGCGCTCTGCGTAGGTCAAAAACTCCTTAAAACTTAGCCCAAATTCGGCGTGGGCTAGCTCAAAATTCTCACGCGTTGCCAAAAATTTTACCGCCGTTTCATAGCCCCATTCGCGTTTTTTGTCGTTGTCGCTATCTAGCGCCATCACCGCCAAAAACAGCGTTTTGCTCCGCTGCGTAGGTGTGCAACCAAGCGAGGCAATCTCACCCTCAAACATCTGCTTAACCAGCTCTAAATCCGCCTGCAAAAACAGATCCATCAACGCCTTTTCTTCAAGTCTTGCGCGAATTCTAGCAGACGAGCCGTGTGAAACGCCCTCTTTTGTGACGCGGTAAAGCACGAGTTTTTCCTCCAAAAAACGCGGCTTAAACCCAGCAAGTAACAACCGCGTGTGAAGCGCGTAGTCCTCGTAATTTACCAGCGAAAAACTCAGCTCAAAAACCGCCTCAGCCGCCTCGCGCGTCAGCGCCATCGCAGGCGAAGGCATTATATTTGCGTGCAAAAACGCCTTGCGCAGCAGCTTTGCGGGCGTGGCATTTTCATAAACAAAGTTCAGCGTCTGCGCCCTATTCCCGTGCGAGTCGATCTCTGAAAAGTTGCTATAAACCGCGTCCGCGCCCTCTTTTAAAGCCTGCAAAACGCGCGTGGTAAAGTGCGCCAACACAAGGTCGTCCCCACCGCACAAAACGACAACATCTCCACTCGCGTGAGAAAAGGCAAAGTTCAAGTTTGCGCCAACACCGCCGTTGTAAGAGGTTTTGACAACCTTGACGCGCGGGTCGGCGACTGCGGAGGCGGCGGCAAAAGTGCCGTCACTACTGCAATCATCACTCACAATCACCTCGAAATTTTCGTAATCTTGCTGTAAAATAGAGTCGATCGCTAGGCGGATGTAATTTTCTTGGTTGTAGGTAACGAGCAAAAAGGAGACTTTGGGCTGAGGCGGCAAAGCGCGCTTTTTGCCCTGCGTGCAAGCCCTTTGCGGCGGCGTGGCAAGATCAAATTTGGTTTTTGCAAATTCGTTGCTGTTTGTGGCTTTGCGGGTGGCAACGCTTGGGGGTTGTGTGCTGTTTGCAACTTCACCGCCGACTTCTGCACCACTAAATTCGCCGCCCTCGCCCGCAAATTCGCCCTGCTCGCGCGGCGTTATTCGCGTCAAATTAGGCTCGGTAGCCATTAACAACCTCGATGACTCTTTCAACCTCTTTGTCTGTCAAAACCGGCGAGATCGGCAGGCTGATGACGCTTGCATGGATCCGCTCGCTAAGCGGGTAACTTCGCTCGCGCCACTCACTGTAAGCGCCTTGTTTGTGCGGCGGCGTTGGATAGTGGATGAGTGTTTGGACGCCGTTTTCGTGCAAGTAGGCTTGAAACTTCTCGCGCTCTGCCACGCGCACGACAAAGCAGTGCCACACGCACGCCTCCTGCGCGTAAGCTTGCGGCAGGGTGACGGCGGGGTTTGTGATTTTGGCGCAGTAGGTGTTGGCGATCTCGCGGCGGCGGGCGTTGTCGGCGTCAAGGGCTGGAAGTTTCACATCCAAAACCGCCGCTTGAAGCTCGTCAAGCCGCGAATTGACGCCTTTGTAGATGTGGTGGTATTTTCTGTCCGAGCCGTAATTTGCGATCGCTTTGATTTTGGCAAAAAGCTCAGCGTCATTTGTCGTAACCGCCCCGCCGTCTCCTAAGCAGCCCAAATTCTTGCCCGGGTAGAAAGAAAACGCGCTCGCGTCTCCTAAATTTCCAACTCGCCTACCCTCGTAAATCGCCCCGTGAGCTTGGGCTGAGTCTTCGATGATTTTTAAGCCGTATTTTTTCGCTAGCTCCCAAATTTTTCGCATCTGCACCGCCTGTCCGTAGAGATGAACAACGATGATCGCCTTTGTTTTTGGGGTGATCGCCGCTTCGATTAGCTCTGGGTCGATGTTGTAAGTTTGCAAGCTTGGCTCGACCAAAACGGGCGTGCAGCCATTTTGCGAAACAGCTAAAATCGTGGCAATGTAGGTGTTTGAGGGGACGATGATCTCATCGCCTGTGCTAAAACCATAAGCGCGGATGATTAAGTTGATCGCATCTAAGCCGTTTGCCACGCCGAGAGCAAATTTCGTCCCGCAAAACGCCGCAAAGTTGGCGCAAAACCGCTCGTTTTGCACGCCTTGAAGATACCACCCGCCGTCTAAAACCTCACTAATGCAACTCTCAAACTGCGCGCGGAAACGCTCGTTAATTTTGTGAAGATTTAGAAAATCCACCTTTGAAACACTCATAATCTCCCCTTGTGTGATATTGGGTTGATATTAGCCAAAAGTTGCTTAATATTAAGAAGTGAAAAGTTGCGAAGAGTCAAATTCGGTTTTGACAAAATGCTAAAACCGAATTTGAAAAGCAGGCAGACGCGGCGTGCAAAACCGCGTCTTTAAGAGGGTTAGAATTTGTATTGAACATCAAACCCGCCGCCATAGCCTCTGTTTTTACCAGCTGAGCCTTGAACTTTGATATTTACCACGAAGCCTTGTCTGCCGTTTGTTTCGTATGTCACGCCGACTGCGGCTACACCGCTGTTGCCTTTAAGGCTTGGTGCGAGGTAGCTTTGCGCAAACGACTCGGTAAAGCCTGAGCTTTTACCGTCTGCTTCGCCGTCAAATTCACGCTCAAATGCAATGTCGATGAAACCTGTCCAAGTTTTGCTGAACTTTTCGAGATATCTCAAACCGCCGCGAGCGATGAGTGAGTCGATGGTTGCGATGTCGAATTTGTCGCTGCCGATCTGCACGCCGTCAGCCTTAGCGACATTTGTAAATGCACCGCGCGCATAAACCTCCAACGCGCCGTCCTCCCAGACATTGTCAAACTTGTGTCCGATTTCAAGTGTCGCGCCGTAGTAGAAGCGGTTGAGCGTGAAGTTTTCGACAACCGCTGCTTTGTTGTAGCTGCCGCTATCCACATTTGTGTCATACTCTGACTTACTTTGTCCAACGCGTCCTGTGAGGTGGATGTAGTTGTTTAGCTCGCTACCAAAGAACCATTTTGCAAACAAACCGCCGCCAAAGTAGCGTGATTTACCCTGCCCTTTAACCTCTTTGCCGTTAAAGTCGTTGTAGGTGTCGTAGTCTGAGTAGCCAAGGTCTAAGAATGCACCATAGTAAAGCTCATTTTCCGTTGTGCGTCCAAAACCAAGTGCCGCGCTCATACCTTTGTTGATGATGTATGAGCCTGTGTAGGTTTTGAGATTGTAGCTTTCGATATTACCACTCATAATGTCGCTTGTAGTTAAGTCGGCATTTGGGACCATATTTTCAAGCATATCGTGAATCGGCTCGTGGCTGCGGATGACTGGTGCAACTGAGGCGACTGATGACTCGTAAAGCACCTTTTGCTCCTCTGCCATCCCCTTCACAACCGTTAGCATCAACTTAGAGCTGCTGTTGCCGTTTGAAAGCGCGTAGTTGTAGTCGTATTTAGTCGAAAGACTTTTTAGCTCGCTAGTGTTGAGTCGATCCGCTCTGCCAAGATCACCAAGCACAAGCTCGCCGTTGTCTTTTTGGATTAGCGTGATCGTCACTTCGCGGACATTCTCGTCTTCTAGCACATCAATCTTGCCTGCTGCTTTCGCGTCTTGTGCTGGTTTTACGCCAAAGAAGGTCTTGCTAAGGTCAGTTTTACCGCTGCCTGTTAGGTTAAGCAGTGGCGCTGAGCTGTTTGTGACATTTTTTGGAAGGTAGAAGTTAATGAACTCAAAGTTTGCGATGTCTTTCACGCTCGCCCCTGCGGTATAAACATTAAGCGTGTTGCCGCTAAACGCGTTGCCCGCTTGCGGGAATTTGTTCGCTCCGCCGTAAAGCGTTGAGTTATGTAGATTTACCGCGGCGTTGATGTTAATCGTGTTGTTTGTCGCAAATTCGTTGTTGCTGCCATAGACATTGTCGATGTAACCGCCGTAAATGTCGCCGCTAACTTTTAAGTCCGCGCCGTTGATATCGATCACGCCGCCTGTTGTGTTTGCTTTGCTAGTTTTTGACGCATAAACATTTCCGCCAACGCTCACGCCCTCGCCTAAAACGACCTTGCCGCTTGCGTTTTTGTCGTTGCTTGACGCTGCGACAACATCCCCGCCGACATCCACGCGAGAGAGATTCACAAAGCCGCCAACCTCGCCGCCTGTTGAGTGCGCGCCTGTAACATTGCCTTTGATGACGCTCTTGTTGCCGTCATTTGAGGTGATCGTCACCGCGCCCGTTGCGTCTCCTGTTGCGTTTGCGCCAACTACGCTGCCATTAACTTGCGCGTTAGAGGCTAAGACATTCGCGCTTGCTGTGCCGTTAGCTGAGTTTGCGCCGACAACATCCCCGCCGACACTTGCGATGCCGCTGACATTGATGTTAGCAGTTGCGCTTCCGTTAGCTGAGCTTGCACCTGTTACATTTCCTGCGATGTGTGCTGCGCCGCTGACATTGATGTTTGCGTTTGCTGTGCCATTAGTTGAAGTCGCACCTGTGACATTACCGCCAACTTGCACCAAGTGGTCGAGCGTGATTGTCGCGTTTGCTGAGCCTGACTGAGTTTGTGCGCCGACTACGCTGCCGTTGATGACGCCTTTGTCGCTTGCGTCACCGCCTGCGGTGATGACTGCGGTTGCGTTGCCTTGGCTTGTGACTGAGCCTGTGACATTTCCTGCGATGTTTGCGGCACTTTCAAGCGTGATGTTTGTCACTGCGTTGCCCGTTTGGCTCGCCGCACCAACAACATTTCCTTTAAGCTCAGCGCCGTTTGTCACGCTAAGCGTTGTTGTCGCGTTGCCAGAAGTTGAGTTTGAGCCTGTGACATTGCCGTTGATGGTCGTGTTTTTCTCTAAGATGATGCTTGTGTTGGCGTTACCGCTGTTTGTGACTGAGCCGACAAAGTTGCCGTTGATGCCGCCTGTGCTGTTTGAGCCGTCACCTTTTGCGTGGATGATCGCCGTTGCGTTACCGCTCTCACTCTTTGAGCCGACTACATCATTGTCGATGGTTAGTTTGTCAAACGAGAGATTTACAAACGAGTTGCCTTTCTCAGCGGTTGAAAGCGTCAAGTTGGTGTTTTCGATGTGCAAGTTGCCCATATTACTCAAAGTCACATTCGCACTCGCGTTGCCTGTTGCGTGAGCAAGTGTGAGGTTGCTGTCTTTGATCGTAACATCGTTAATGACTAAGTCTTCGTCTGTGACGCTGACATTCTGCCCCGGAGTGTTCTCTTTTGCTGTTAAGTTTGAGCTTGTGATCGTGACATTGTCAAGCTTAACATTTGTGACATTTGAGTTGGTGATGTTGCTGTCTTTGACCGCGCTTTGGGTGATGTTTGAGCTGTTGATCGTGCTGTTGTTTGTAACCACCGCGCCGATGATCGAGCTGTTTGTCAAATTCGAATTTGACACATTATTTAGCGTGATGTTGCTGTTGCTGACATTGCTGTTGCAAATAATATCGTTGATGAAGTTTGAATTGTTAGCATTAACGCCGCACACAACGCCGCCTGCTGCGGTGATGTTGCTCACCTTCGTTGCATTGTCTGGCGAGCCGATGATGTTTGTGCCGTTGAATGTAGAGTTTTCGATGACTTTTGCGTCTGTGATGTTGTTGCCCTTCATAGACACATTTTTCACAACTTCGCTGTTTGTGATGTTTGAGTTGGTGACATTGTTGTCTTTTAAGAAGTCGCTTGTGATGTTAAAGCCGTTGATTGTCGCGTTGGTGATGTTTGTGTTGTTAAGCGTGCCGCCGCTGACATTTGCCAAGCCAGAGATGTTAGCGTTGTTGATCGTGCTGTTTTCGACCTGCCCGCCGCTGATGTTGCTTTGGGTGATGTTGCTTGAAGTGACATTTGAGTCGCTTAGGTTTGAGCTGGTGACATTGCTTGTGCTGACATTACTCTCGCTGACATTTGAAGTTGTGATGTTGTTGTCTTTAAGCGTTGAGTTAGAGATATTTGCGTCTTTGATGTTAGAGTCGCTTACATTTGAGCTACTCAAATTTGAGTTTGTCACATTTGTTGAGCTGACATTT